>Ga0247809_1000736_pt1 | contig 14908 bp, 36 predicted proteins | sample UWRJL104311B1_FD_180951 | JGI IMG/M metagenome (GOLD analysis project Ga0247809, IMG submission 180951) | Plant litter microbial communities from Arlington Agricultural Research Station in Wisconsin, United States - UWRJ-L104-311B-1 | ecosystem: Environmental > Terrestrial > Plant litter >...
CATATTCTATTCAAGATTTTGTAGTCATTAAAGTAACAAATACAGGAGTATTAACAAATAGTACTAATGGAGTTGTAAAAAATCAGTTTTTTAGTTTCTCCGATTTATCAAGATCCGAAAATTACAAATTAATCAAACAATGAAAACACTTAAAATTACCTGCATCATCCTGTTACTAAGCTTAGCCGGATATGCCCAAACAACAAAAACATTGGTAGCTGATGAAACCGAATTAGTCATGCTCAAATCATCATTCAAAATTGAAACCTCAAATGAAACTATTTTTAAGCTCATAGAGAAAGAGTTTAACGGTTTAGGCTTCAAGTATACCGCCACTATTAAATCTGATCGTTCAGGGCTTTATAAAGTTTATAGCGTGCCATTTAAAATGGTAGAACTAGACAGAGTTAAGGAATTTATCAAAAAACTGAAATAATCATGAATACATTTAAGAAAACGGTATTAATAATAATATTCAGCGCATTTGTAATTACAATGGCATACCACTTCTACAAACAGTTTACAGGATGGTTAAATCAGCCGTCACAAACAGAAATTAAAGAACAGTATAGAAAAGTAGGTTATTAAATACATTTAGTCCCGGATAGGACAAATACAAGCCGTAATATCTTTGCATGATAGCGTTAATTTAGATTGGTTTATCTCCCTGTTATGGCTTGGCAGGGAGATTTTTTATTTACAGATAATTTAAATGAGATGAAAAATAATACAAATATGGTAGATTGTCCGGTGTGTTTTAATAGCTCAGGTTTCACATTGTTTACAGGATCATTCAATCAAACATGTAAAGAGTGCAACGGCAAAATGGTAATAACAGCCACAAGATATAAGCGTGTAAAATCAGTTTTTAAAGATTTGATAAGATGACTACACACCCAATTTATAAAGTAACTATTAGCATAGTGTTAGTAGTTATTGTTTTGTGCTGTCTTTACTTCTTATTTAAGACTGTACCAACATCAAATAAGGCGCTACAAGAGATTAACTGGTATAAATCTGCACTATATGGCATGGCTATAGTTGGATGTGTTGTAGGGCTTCTTTTATTAAATGCTAAAATCAAATAAAAACAATGGAAACACATAACAAAATTGTCGTGAAGCAAGCTTTACTATTATTCCCTTTAATAGGGGAAGGACTTAAAAGAGGTTCTAAAAACTTTGATGAGAGTATAACAGAGTTTTCCGGTTTAACTGGATTACCTGAGATATTCCTAAAACAGAATATTGACTTAATTAGGAATTGGATATGACACCAAAAGAAAAAGCTAAACAATTAGTAAACTGTTACTATCAGCCATTAGGAATGGTAAAGCAATTTCAAAAGTTAAATAGCAAACAGATGTGGAAATATGCACAAGATGCAGCAAAAGCCCAAACAGCTATGGTTTTAGACTATCCTGATATAACATCTAAGGATGATGTAAAATATTGGAAAGATGTTTACAATGAAATTGATAACGTATGACACTAAAACGTAAAATATGGCTATCACTATTAGCCATCTATACTGTATTTGCTGTTACTACCTTCTTACTATCTAGTGCTTATTGGTATGCAGGGTTATACTTTATTGTATTAGCAATAGGATTTTTCAAACTACTTAAACACACAAAGAAATGAGCTACATGAAACAACCTTGTAAACATTGTCCATTTAGGCACGATGTTAAGCCATTCCTTAGACCTCAAAGAGGCGAAGAATTAGCCTATTCCGCTATAAATCCCTACAACAGTTTCCCGTGCCATAAAACAACTGAATTTGATGATGAGGGTGACGCATATTGTGCAGAAGAAACAAAAGAATGTGCCGGATTTATGACTTTGCAACATAATGAAACTGGTTGCAGTTTACCGGATGACTTTGTACCCTCAGAATTAGTTTATACAGATGTATATGATATGATAGATGCGTACAATTACCAAAACGAATAGAGAATATGAAGAACGAGGAAATTAAAAAGTGGATAGGCACTAACCTAACCAAAATACGAACAGACAGGCACCTATCCCGAAATGATGTAGCTAAGAGACTTAAAGTATCTGAACAAACCATGTACAACATTGAGAATGGCAACACTGATATAGGCGTTATAAGGCTTTATCAGCTATCAAAGGTATACAATGTCCATGTTAGTGAGATATTCGCTGAGAACTCACCTATTAGTGCTAAAATCGAAAGCATTAGGGATGAGATGAAGATGTACAGAGATAAATGCGAAAGGTATCAAAGTAAGTTAGAGAAAAGCCAGGATAAGGTAATAGAGCTACAAGGTAAATTAACCAATACAGAAAGAAATACTAAATATCAACAATAATGGAAAAACAAAAACATCTTGAACTAAGCTTAGAGAAAGCTTTAGAAGCGTACACAAAAGGCGATAAAGCCCGTAAACAATTCCTAATTGACCTATATGGCAAAGAACACTTCTTAACCGATGTTAAGGAACGTGTTATTGATTACCCATCGGCATGTAAAGAGTTAAACATTCTTCAATTAACCGAAGATCATTTTGCTTTTATGGGCAAGGATGCTAAAAGATATTTTAACAGGCATCAATTAACCATCATTATCAGAGCATTAAACGAAGCATGGGAGCCTGATTTTACTGATTCAAATTATAAATGGTATAACTATCCGTATCAACAATCAAACAGTTTCTCTTCTAGGGTCATCTTCGACATCCGCCACGCTACGGTCGGCTCGGACTTAATGTTTAAAAGTAAAGAATTAACTGAGTATGCTTGGAAAATAGCTAAAACACAATACATTGCTTATCACTTCAATAAATAGAAAAAATGAATTTAAAATTAGAACTGAACAAGGCTAAAGAAGCCTATAAAAAAGCCACAACAGACAATAAGAATCTATTGATAGACTTGTATGGTAGGGAACACTTTGAGGAAGTTAAAGACATCCTCAAAGGATATGCTAGTGCATGCGATATCCTAAACCGCAAACAGATTACAATAGATTCATTCAGTTTCCTTGGCGAAAAACAAGCTAAAAAGCAATTTGCCAGACATAGAATTGTGACCTGTATTGAAGCAATCAATCAGGGATGGGAACCAGATTTCGATAACTCGAATGAATACAAGTATTATGTATGGATGTATGGAAAGAAAAACGGTTTCTCTTCTTTTGTCAGCATCGTCATCATCAGCACTGCGGTCGTCTCGGATATGTATTGCGAGACTAGAGAAAACATGGAATTGATTGAAAAAATATGTAAGCAGGATTATATAGAATACCTGTTTTAACATTAAGGGTGGTATGCTTAATTTGCTGCTGTGAGAAAGCAGAAACTACAGTTTCTCTTCTAAGGTCAACAACGACAACAACAACACTACAGTCAGCTCAGCGAATTGCTATAAAAAATCGAATAATAGTATAGACCTTACCTCTTGGTAAAAAACATAATTGGTGTAAAACAGTGCTAGTAGGTTAACTCTCGAAAACTCTGCCAGAAAGCAAAGGAATGAAACGACTCTCAAACGCATACGATAAGATAATATCAATTAATAACCTCACATTAGCCCATAAGAACGCTTGTAAAGGCAAATCTCGTCAAAAAGGTGTGATTACCTACAAAAAGAACTTAAGGGCTAATATAGAGGCTTTACACTTGAATCTTAAAGCATGTGAATATAAAACTCCAATCTATAAGATATTTACCATTTACGAACCTAAAGAACGTGAAATTTACGTACTGCCTTATGAAGATAGAATAGTACAGCACGCAATACTCCAAGTTATAGGGGAGATGTTTAGGAAGAACTTTACTAAAAATACTTACAGTTGTATTCCTAAACGTGGTATACACTTAGCTAAAAACAACCTTCAAAAGTTCATGAGGGATAAAGAAGCTAGTAAGTATTGCTTAAAGATTGATATTGTAAAGTTTTACCCTTCTGTGGATCTGGATATTTTAACTATCATGCTCAGGCGTAAAATTAAAGATGAAAAGCTTTTAAAACTATTGGATGTGATTATTAGAAGTGCAGTAGGGTTGCCAATAGGCAATTTCTTATCTCAATACTTAGGCAATTTTTACTTAAGTCCTTTTGATCACTGGTTGAAAGAAGAAATGAAAGTAAAGTTCTGCGCCAGATATTGCGATGACACAGTGATACTATCTGATAGTAAGGAGTATTTACACGACTTATTAGAGAAAATAAAAGCTTACTTATGGGAAAATCTTAGGTTAGTAGTAAAAATTAATCATCAAGTATTTCCAGTATCAGCCAGAGGAATTGATTTCTTAGGATATAAAACTTATCATGAGTATACATTAATAAGACCATCAATAAAAGTTAACTGTGCCAAAATGATGAAATACAATCCTAACGAGGCATCAATAGCTTCTTATAAAGGATGGTTCAAACACGCTAATTGTATTAACTTATTACGTAAATTATTTGGAAATGAAACCAAGTCTGAAACCCAATGAACAAACTGCACAATTTGGAAAGTATAAGGGAAAACTCATCAGTTGGATTTTAGACAATGATCCCGGATATGCTGAATGGCTTGCTAGTAAGTCAAACTCCAAAACTAAAAGCAGAAGGGCTGCACAATCTTTAATTGATAAACAAAAGAACAAATGAAATACCAACTACTAACACTATCACTCACTAGGTGGGTAAGAGAGTATAACAAACAGATTAAAGCTTCTAAGGGGCTTGTAAATGAATTTAAAAAGAAATAAAGATGAAAAATATAACAGAACTATCAGAACAAGAAATTCTAATTTTGACAGATGATCAATTAGGAAACATGGTTAAACTACAAATGGCTGAGAGTGGCATTAAAATCCTTTCTATGCCAGTTGAACCAACTTATGAACCATTGCCTCCCAAAACAGAGATATGCTATTCTGTGTCAGGATTTAGCTATCATTTCCAAAACAAAGAAGATGCTGACACGCTATCAGAAGCAATCGTTAAGCTAGCTCAAAAATGTGTTACTTATGACTACAAATACAGTCAGACAGAATTAAAGCATCTTAAAAAATTACCTGATTACAGTTTGGATGGATTAGGCACTGTTAAACAGGAGTTGTTTTACAATCAACAAGACATTGAATCTATTCGAGAGACAAAAGAAAGAAACGATGCTTTAAAACGTGAATACGATGCTGATTTAGCAGAATACAATAAGTCTAAAGAAGATAGCGCCATTATCAAAGAGGGAATATATGACCAGTATTACGCAGTCCAAAAGAAGTACTACTACATGAATACTATGAAAGAAAAATTCACTCAATACATTTCTTTGGCAGAAGGAGATAAAACAGTTGCTATGAAGTTCCTTAAAAACGCATATCGTATTGATGAGGAAACAGAAGCTTTTGTGTTATCAGAAGATAAACCTGTTGAAGTAGAAAAACCTGCTCCTATTCTTGTAAAATCAGATGAAGTTGATATTGATGACCTGCCAAACTTCTAAACTATGAGGTATGAAAACAAAACATCCAACCCTTCATATTCACATACGGAAGTTCAATACACACTTCTATAAGAACACAAAAACAGGTGCATTGATACATAGGTCTAAACTTAAAAGTCATTGCCCTGTAGAGCTTGTAAATAGTGAATTAAAGCATGAGAAGATTATGCAATCAAGATGGGATTTAAACAGAGATTAAAATGCCTAGAGTAAAGAAAAAGAAATACCCTTTTAGGAGTCCTTATCAAACTGAATGGGGCATAAAAAACTATCTCAATAAGCATGGTATATATCCCAATCAATGGGATTTTCAAACTATTATCATCAACTCATTTTATAATGAAAGGGGAGGAGATAATGAAGCACCTTGGAAAGAGAAAGTTTTATACACTCAGGAACACTTTGGATTATTCGCTCAATACGCACAAAATAACTGGAAAATAAAAAGATAAATAACAATGGAAAACACAACAGTAAAATTAAACATACATCAAAAGTTACATGAAATACAAAAACGTGTAATAGGGCTTGGTAAGGACAAAAAGAGTAATACATACGAGTATGTTACAGGAACTAAGGTTTTAGACAATATAAAGCCATTAATGAATGAATATGGTCTGTTGCTTAAGCAAGAGGTTTTAAGCATAGATAATGAACGTATGGACTACAAAACAGGAGTCGGTACTACCTATGAAAAACCTAAATCAGAAATACTTTCTAAAGTAATGATGCGGTTTACATGGATAGATGTAGAGACCCAGGAAAAAGATGAAAATCTATTTGGTGCCAATGGACAAAATGATTGGGAAAAAGGATTAGGTTCTGCGCTAACATATGGAGAGAGATACTTTCTTCTAAAGTTCTTCCACATTGCTACCGATGAGGATGATATTGATAACCCTGACAGAAAGCCTGAACCAAGCAAGACACCAAACGTGCCTATAGATTACAGCAAAACCCTTACTGATTGTCAAGACTTAAATCAGCTTAAGGCAGCCTTCACAGCCTTACCAAAAGAACAAAAGGAATTGTTACTACAAACTAAAGACGAAATGAAAGACATACTTACTGTAGTCGAACAACTAGGACAAATCAAAACTCTTTTAAAGCTTGATGCTTACATAGCTGATTTTGAAAAAGGAGAACTTAAAGATAATGCTAAGTTAAAGGCATTACTTGAGAAACGTAAACTTGAATTAAAAGGATAATGGAAAAGGAAAAATTTAGACTGTCTGTAATAGACGCTTTACCCTTGAATGGACAAATACCTTCAGGATGGCAAGATAATGCCTCTAAGCCATTGTATTTAGGTGATACTGTCACTAAAGGCGGTTCACCTGAAAGGTTTATGATTGGTTATAGATATGGGAAGTTTGTTTTGCTTCCTATGTTCTCATCTTGCTACATTGGAGTAAAGGATGGTAGTAACTTAACAAAGTTGAATGAGGTAACAGCTTCCGCAGACCAATATTTAGTAATAGGTTATACTGATGAAGAAATGTATGAACAATTAAAAGACAAAGTGTAATGAAATTAAACTTGTATAACATTGAAAAACAATATCTCGACCTAGCAGAACAGATTATTGAAAACGGAGGCGAAGTAACGCCTGAACTTGAAACAGCACTTGCCATTAACAAAGAGTCCTTAGAAATCAAAGCTGTAAAGTATGGTTTCGTTAAAAAGGACTTGGAAAATGATATTGAATCAATAGACAGTGAAATTAAGCGATTACAGGCACTCAAATCTTCAAGGGTTAACACCATAGCCAGACTAGAAGAAGCTGTTAAGACAGCCATGAAACTGTACGGTATGACCGAAATAAAGATGCAGAACCTTAAGATATGGTTTAAAGCATCCGAAGCAGTTAAGATTGAGGATGAATCTTTAATCCCTGCTAAGTACAAAAAGAAAACTGTTATCTATACAATTTCAAAGAAAGACATATTAGCAGACCTTAAAGCAAAGAAGAAAGTTAAAGGTGCTTCATTAGATAAAAGAGATAACATTCAATTTACTTAGATTATGAAAGACAACTTAGGAGACAGGATGAAAGATTACTATGAGAATAGAACTCGTAGTTTCTTAAACCGTAGAACATATACTTTAATCCGGGTAGACGGTAAAGCATTCCACACTTATACACGTGGACTAGAAAGACCATTTGATCAAGGACTAATTGAAGATATGGATGCTACCGCAGCTTACCTATGTAAAAACATCATGGGTGCCAAGTTTGCCTTTGTTCAATCTGATGAAATATCAATATTAATAACAGACTTTGATGATTTAGGCACTCAGGCGTGGTTTGACTGCAATCTACAGAAGATGGCAAGCGTATCAGCTTCAATGGCTACACGAGCCTTTAATGAGGCTAGATTGTCAAGATTTGGTTCTTTAACCAAATGGGCAGAGTTTGACAGTAGAGTATTTCAGATTTCAGAGAAAGATGAGGTTGCTAATTACTTTGTATGGAGACAACAAGACACAGTAAGAAATAGCATTAGTTCAGTAGCTCAAACATTATATTCTCATAAAGAACTTAATGGCAAAAACATGAACGTTCAACAGGAAATGATATTTCAGAAAGGGATTAACTGGAATGACTATCCTGCCAAGAACAAACGTGGTAGAATGATAGTTAGAGAACTTTATCAGAAAGAAGAAGCAACAAGAAGTAGGTGGACAAGTATTGAAGTTCCAACATTTACAGTTGATCGTCCTTTCATTATGGATAGACTACCAAACTTATAAATAACTCTTTTCATGTTTAGTCCACTTCTTAGGGAGTGGCTTTTTTAATTCAAAAACATTTCCCATCTTTGAACTGTCGAAAGATTTAGCCGATCAGTAGACACCAAAGATATTTAATATCCCTTGTCGGGAGAAAATTCTTATAGTACACAAAACTGATCGGCTAATCAAATTGTACTTAAAGACTTTCGGCAAGGGATATTTTTATGAGCCTAAAATTTACTCCAACATAATCTGCCGAAGCACAGTGACCTAGACAAAGGCACTTGTAAACGTTACACTTCAATTCTAAAGATTGACTGGATCAGGTCATTAAATTAGGTCAAGAATTAAGTTTTCCTCAGGGGGCTTTTTCTTTCTTCTTTTCCTTTACTTTCTTACGGTTGTTTTGTTTCCTTTTCTTCTTTCTTTTGGAGCCTTTTAAAAAAACCTTTCTAACGATTTACTTAAACGCTACATAAACTATGAACAAGATAACAACATACATCAGATTAAAAATATTGCAATTCTTAGGAATTTCTTCAATTGTTAAAGACATGAAGGATAAAAGAGTTAGGATTGAACAACTAGAACAACAGTTAAGATTAATAACCGGAGAAGTTAAGGTTGGCGTAGATTATCATCATTATGATAGACGTGAAAGTTGGGCAGTTGTATGCCTAGAAGGAGATAAGAAAACCTTTATCCAATTCTATAATCTAAAAGACAAAGATGTTAAAGACATAGAACATTTCCTTAAATTCTTTGAAACGAAGAATAAAATAATTGACAGGCCTATAAGCATGAAAAAAGCTTGGTTCATGTAAACAATGTGAATAAAAAGTATGCACTAACTACCCCCAATACAGGGGTAAAACAAATAGAATAATGAAAACACTACAGGAGTGCAAGAATGAAGTCACCATGGATTATTTTAATGTTGAATTCTATGTAGCTATTGCTATGGCTGATGAAGATGATTTATATAGAATTGTCAACGAGGTTGCTAAGCTCTACGCCACAGAAAAGGTTAAGGAGGCTTTGAGGTTGGCGGCTGAGCGGGCGACACTGAAAATCGAGCGTGACAGCAAGCAAGTCTTAAAAGGCAGCTATGCTTATTTCGCTGACGACATGGATCATGTTGAAATTGATAAGAAATCCATCCTATCCCTTGAATCTGAATTAGTAAACAACATTATAAACGAGATATGAAATTCAAATTTAAAATAGGAAAAAACGCCAAATATTCAGGATTTGGTAGACGCGGAATGTCACGCGGTATGTATTCAGGGGGATACACATTTTGGGTGTACGGCATTGCGGGCTTAATCGCATTGGAAGCGCTTGAATGTTGGGGTGATTTCAACGATATGAAGCTATAATTTAAACAAGGAGGAACGATAAATGAAAACTAAATATTGGATATGCGCACAGTTCAAGGTTAATGGAAAGTTTAGCCATTTCCACAGTGGAACTCTTTCATGGTCTAGGAAATCATCTATTGATGAATTACTAAAGGAATCAAAATCTATTGACTGGAAAGAGTTTAAAAAATACGGATGGAAGTGCATTCATGTGATTGTACAACCAGTAGAAAAGGAGGAACAATGAAACCTACAGAACAGGAAATTGAAGTATTGGCGCAAGAATACGCTAAGACTCATGGTAAAGTTAGAGATTGCCAGTTTCATTTTATAAAAGGATTTAAGGAGGCTATCTCCCAAATGCAACCGGAGTGGGTGGCGTGTATCGATCGTTTGCCAGGGGATGAAACTTATGCTATCATTTGGCGAAAAGGGTATTCGCCTGAACAGACGGTAGCAAGGCAGGTATTCGATTTTACACATGCCGTTTACTGCTTTATCGATAATTCGCTTAATAAATATGCCATAGGCGAGATTGTAACCCATTGGTCACCGTTATTAGAATCCCCAACAAAGTAATTATGAAAAAGCAAAGGGTAACAATGACTGAAAAAATATGCAGACACCACGCTGATGCTCTATTAAAACGAGTATTAGCGGTGTACGGAAACAGACAAGATAGGCGGGGTGGATTTGAATCAAAACGAGACGCTAACGGCATTAGTCAATTATCTGAATTTATTCCTGATACACCCTATGTTGTTGGAAATGAAGAGGGGGATTTATTGAATGATATTCACAGGCATCTTTACGAAAGAGCAAAATTAATCTAGCCATGAAAAACGAAACAAAGCCTACACAGGAGGAGAAAGGGCAGTACTTTGCCGCTCATTGGGGACAGGAAATTATGTATGGAAATGACGAAAAGGAGCCGTATACAAACATGATACTTGTTATGGAACACCTTTGCCGGGCTTCAAATGCAAACTATAAGGTTCTTCTCACCTCACTAGCCGATATTACTGATGAGGATGCTATTGAGGTGGCAAGATTGTGCCATAATTTTAAAGATGACCCTGGGTTTAAATTAGAGAGATTAAATGATATACTTCATTGCAGATATATTGATGAGTCAATATACGCCACGTATCATATCTGTTTAAATTATAAACACGCTACGATTAATTGTAATCTAAATTTTGCAGAAGTAGATAAAGAAACAAAATTAGGTGAGGCGTCAAACCATAAGATCAATATAGCTGAAATCCAATTTTCATCTGAAAGAGTTGTTGGTTATATATCTGCTCTTGATTATTTGCGATCAAAAGGATATGCAGTACCATTCCGTAATTATACTTTGCAACAGCTTATATCCTTTGGATGGTTGAAGCTTAGACGGAAAGGAGGGGGCGACAATGGATAAGAAAACTAAAATAGCAATAGTTTGCGCTGAAGCAAATGTTTTAAGCGCGGCAATTCAAAATCAATTAGGTAAATACGGTCAACAAGGTATTGAAATAGTAACACCAGAACAAGCAATGGAAAGAGGTATTACGTTTAACGAGCCGGAACCTATTGTATTTACTGCCCCGGCAAAATTGGAATACCCAACTGAATTCAATAGGCCATTAACAAGACGTGAACGTAGAGCGTTAAAAAGAAAGAACAATGGATAATCAAGGGAAGGTGATTGGAAAAATCAAATGTTGGCTAGGTATTCACAATTGGCTATTAGTATCCACAGAGCGTAGCACCATTAGATTATTTAAAAAACTTTATGAGGTAAACGGCTGGAATCCAAATTATAAAACATCAACCTATGAATGTTCAAGGTGTAAAGAAAGAGAGGTAATCAATGAGTAACAACCAAAACAACCCACAGGAAGTACCACAGGTAAAGAGTGTGGAGGAAAAGATGACTGACATCATTAGGCGTATCCCAGTAAATCAGGCCAATTTAGATTACATATCAAAAAGCCAACACGGCATAAATGGCAGTCTGGCTCAGGATATAAAGTCGGCTATGAAAGAATATGCTAAGCCCCTTGCAGCCCGCATAGCAGAACTGGAAAGACGCAATATTCACCTACAAGAGTACAGCGAAAAAGAAAGGGTGAGACGGTCGAACTTTGCGCTTAGAATATCAGAACTGGAAGCTGAAAACGCTAAGCTAATAGAGGCTTTGAGGAACATCGCTGATTCTACCGATGGGGAAGACATTACTCATTGTGCATTTTATTTTACCGCTATCAATGCCTTAAACAGCAAGGAGGGTTAAGGGATGGGCGACACGTTCCTGATTTTTCATTTAAATCGCCATATCAACAATTTAGAGCCAATCAGGCACAGGCTGTTTTTCTGGCAACTTTACAAATACTTATAACACTTTAAACCTAAACAGAAATAAGATGAAATTAACATTAAAAGAAGCTATTGAGCAGGGTTATACAAAGGTCGGAACCGATGCATCAGGATGGCAACATTTATACGATATTGAAGATTTAACCGCTGTAGACTTTGAAGGCAACAAAAAGTATTACCTCGCTGAAAAAGAAGCTCAGTATCATTTAAGGGAAACTAAAGATTTAGCTGAAATGATAGCAGACAGGATCAGTGATGATTATGCTGATGAAACCGGACGTGATGATGTTAACGATATATTGCAGGAAATTAAAGCCATTGACTTTAGTGCAGTCAACCAGAAAATTAATTACGTGATGACTAATCATCCGTATTGGACTTTAACCAAAATTCAGCTTGTCCAATGAAACAACAACTAATCAAAACTAGCAAAGCTACCATATTGGTAGTAGACCTGCCGGAGGGGGTGACAGCGCCTCGCATTGAAAATTTTAAAAACTATTCATCTTTATTTTCTGGCGAATCGTCAATATGTAGACTTCCTCCCGGCAATTGGCAACTACTCGGTAAAACCTTTGAGATGTCCGATGAGCAGTGGAAGGAGATTGTTGAGGAAGAAGTTTTAATATTGTCATGGGATAAATATTCTGATTCTCCAATTACGGAGACAATGACAGCCACCGAATCCGGTATTTCCCTCCTAACAGCTAATAAGGTGTTTAAAGAGAATCCTAACGAAAAGCCGGATATTCAATACTTCATGTCAGATAGCGCATTCACAAAGCGAGATTACCATGAGAAACTCAATCAATGGCAAGAAGCCGAACAACACGTATACAGGAATGCTTACACTTTAATTAAGAAATAACATGAAAAAAATAATCATTGCCAGTATCATTTTAACATTGTTCAACTACATACTAGGTTACATATACTGTAAAACTCCTAATCCTTTTAATTGGGGTGATGGGTCTTGTATATTCCTTTGGGTGGGTAGCTTCACAGGAGTTGTAGCTATTATAGGCTTTGTAAACGATTCCTATAGAAATGTGAGTCATTGGATCATTGTGGCATTTGTAATCCCTACATGGCTCTATTTCTTAGGTCAAATCTTATTACCTGCATTAACACGATAACAATATGAAAACTCTATTAGAAACACTACTTGTGTTATACCCTAATCTTGAATATGAAGATGGGTTTCTATATCCTGACTCAGAAGCTGAAGGATATTTAACAGACGAAGATGGAAAGCCTTTAGATGGTACTGCCATTGTTGAAGAATATTTTGAAGGTAAAGAGATATGTACTAATCCTATGGAATCTGACCCTACTAAAGAAGTATATGCTCCTGCTAGTGGTAAAGAGAATATTGAGTATTGGCATAATAATGATTATAATTTAGCTTTAAAATCAGCGAAATGAAACAAGAAGAACTATTTAAACTAGACACTACAGAACCTATAAAGGATGTAGCTGCTTTACCTAAAGGTGTAACTGATAAACTAGAACCATTTGAAAGTGTTGATCCTTACAATCCACTAATAGCTACATCACCTCAACAGTACATGGAGCAAGTCAAAAGAGGATTAGTATACATAGGTTCAGTAAACGTAAATCCAACTCAATTTATTTCACTACAGGTATTAGGTGAACCTACAGCACAAAAACGTCATAGAAGCGTTAGGATGGGTAAATTCAACAGACAATATGACCCATCCGCAGCAGATAAAGGAGATTTCCTATCCATTGTTCAGAAACACGCACCAGAGACTCCGCATGCCATTCCTTTACAGTTGGACTTACGATTCTACTTCACACGACCAAAAGCTCATTACAAGTCAGGAAAGAATGCTCATTTGTTAAAAGACAATCCTCCTGAATACCATACTTCACGCCCTGATTGTGATAACTTATGCAAATTTGTTATGGATGCCTTGAATAAGATTTATTGGAAGGATGATAGCTATATAGTAAGTCTTACTGTTCAGAAGTTATATAGTGAAAATCCAAGAACTGAAATTGAACTAACAATTATATAATTATGGGTATGTATACATGGTTATCAGACCAAGAGTTTGATAGTTACTCAACAGTAACAGACACAGGAATAAATGAAGCCTTACAAGAGGTTAGATCAGTGATGCCGGATTGGTATATTCAAGAAAATAGTTATAACGTTAGGCCTAATTGGTTTAAGAAGCCAAAAACTAAGTACACATACAATGTATTCTGTAGGACAAACTCTGATTCTAATGAAGCAAGGTATCAAATGTCAGCTACTACAAGGTATGAGGTATTAAATCTGTTATACGGTCTTTATATGGGCTATAAATTCAAAGAAATTGAAACTACCAAAGGATAGAAAGATATTCCCTGCGCTAATACTTCAATACAAGGCACAGGAGACACGAATTAAGTCATGTGGACTAGATGCTTATCTTAATTACTATCATCCACTACAAATAGAAACAGGTACTTACTTATCTAAAAGATTTGATAAATGAAAGGCATAATACAACAGGTTCTTGAGGGAGGTATGATGGTTGAATACACGAATCCAAATGAGGTAGAAGCTTATTTAAATGGTATAAAACATCCAAATGGAAAAGTATTATTAAGTAGATGTATTGTGTCTACACCAGTACTTGGGTTCATTTATAAATATGATAGAAGTTTAAGGAGAAAAAACAAATGAAAACTAAAAAGACAAATAGAGGATTTAGCTATAAAAACTTTACTGACCGTAATGGTTTGGAATGCTCAATACAACAATCTAGCTTAGCTACAGAGGAAGCAATATGGTTTGGTATAGATAAACCCAAACTTACAATATTTGCTGATGAAAGTTATGGCAAGTATGAAACTATGGATATGCCAAAGTTATACATGGTAGATAGTCGTATGCATCTTACCCGTAGACAGCTTAAAAAGCTACTACCAACATTAATCAAATTTGTAGAAACGGGAGAGTTATGATTT
>Ga0247809_1000739_pt1 | contig 14880 bp, 11 predicted proteins | sample UWRJL104311B1_FD_180951 | JGI IMG/M metagenome (GOLD analysis project Ga0247809, IMG submission 180951) | Plant litter microbial communities from Arlington Agricultural Research Station in Wisconsin, United States - UWRJ-L104-311B-1 | ecosystem: Environmental > Terrestrial > Plant litter >...
AAACATAACAACAAGGTTTTTTTTTTTAAAGTAGAATGGACATTCGTCTATAGACCAAAAAAAATCAGAAGCATAATCCTAACTCCCAAATCCTAAAGCAAAACCCCTCATAGTTAAATGCATTCGTGATCTACAATCTCTGTCCAATTTTGATTCCTTTCTTGGCGTTCATCGAGCTCAAGAACTCACCAACGAGCGGGTTCATACCTCTTCCAACAGCTTTCAGCACCCAAGCCTCCAGCGAAAGTGTCTCCCAGTGACTATTATTCTCTGTTATCAAGACTTTCTTAATAGACTGTGCTGGAACCACCACGTCACCTGCCCAGTGGAGGTATTCGACTCCCAGGGACGATCCCGTGGCTGACATTTGCGAAATGGTACCAACGATTCCAGATGCGGCATGCTCCACCGAAATCATGTCCAAGTATCCTCGAAAGTCCTTCGTATCTGGAATCGCTTCAATCGATGCTGAAAATCTTCTGATATTGTCCATGACATCAGTATCAGCTGCGCCTTCGCCGCTTATTGAGGATGGTCGATGTATGAAGACAGGTTGCCCTGTTGTCCTGCCTACCTTATCGATAAGTACTTCACTCACCCATTTCGTTGAAGCGTAGCCGTCATTAAAATCGGCATTGGGTGGATGATCCGCCAACGACTCACGTTTGAGCACCTCTCCATCAGTCAATTTGCCGACCGTGGCAGATGAGATGAAGTGGAAAGGAATGTTGTGGCGGGAAGCTTGTTGTAGGAGATATTTGGTTGATTCGACATTAGCCGCCTTGAGTGAGCTGTAAGTCTTCAGGAATGAGACATCAGCACCATTGTGGATGATGGTATGAGCAGAGCTGAAAATAGCGGCCGCGTCCTCATCTGACAGTCCCAACTTGGAATCTGATAGATTTCCAGTGTATGCCATGACCTTTCCGGTAGTTGTCAAGTCTGATAGTCGATCGATGCTACGTACAGCAATGCAGTGAACTTCCTTAATCGTTGGAGACTCAATAAGAGTCTTTAGTATTTGGCGTCCGAGGAACCCAGTGGCTCCAGTAAGGACCACGACCTCAGGTACACTTTCAATCGTACTTTCAATCGACTCTGTTTGCAAGTCAAGTCCAGCAATGCTTGTTTCCAAATCCCAATTGATGGTGGCTTGAGTAGTTTTTGACCCATTGATCAATTGTGCCATACCGCCGAGGGTGCTGTGCTCAAAAAGCTGCAACATGGTGACCTCAGTGTTGAACTTGCTATTCAGGATGAGTCGTAACTCAACCATGAGCAACGAATTGCCTCCAACATGGAAAAAATCTGAATTGATGGCAATCCCACCACCGATAAGCTGATTGCCGAGAACCACCTGCCATACCTCTTGAACTTCAGTTTCGATTTCTGTCAGATTGTTCGGCACTGGCCCCTCAGTGAGTTGAAGAGGCAGGGCTTGAACTGCATTTCTGTTGACCTTGCCGCGAGATGTCATTGGCAAAGCTAAGAGTGGAATGATGATAGACGGACGCATGTACTGTGGCAATGGCAGAGAGGCTGCAAGACTGGCGAGTGTCTCTGACTCCCTCTCACCGAGATCGGCGAAGAGCACAGCATGAGCAACAAGGACTGAGTTGTCTTCACGTAAAGTAACAACCACCTCTTTTAGAACGCCCTTAGCATGAGTCAAGAGAGTCTGTTCGATATCTTGAAGTTCCACACGTAGTCCTCGAATCTTAACTTGGGTGTCGCCGTCGATACGGCCGAGGACAATAAGTCTGCCATCCGAGTGTAGTAGTCCTTTGTCACCTGTTCTGTAAAGCCTCGATCTGGCATCATTGATTTGAGTCCTGGATATGAGATTGTTCTTTACGAACTTTGTTTTCGTCTCAGTGGCGTTGTTGAGATAGCCAGTCGCAAGGCCACTGCTAGCTATACAGATCTCACCAGGATAATTGACAGGCAAGGCGTTGAGTTGGCTGTCGACAATGTAGACTGAATAATTTGGCAGTACAGAACCCACAGTTATCTGTTGTTCGGATCTATCAAGACTGATTTCCACATCACTGACCGACATTGTGGCTTCTGTAGGACCATAAGAGTTGAAAATACGGAAATTGTGCTCGTAAGATGATCTCAACTGTCGAAACTCGTTGATGAGTCGGGTGGGAAATTGTTCGCCCCCAGTCATCGCGGTCTTCCATGATTTGCTTTTCGTGAGGCTATCAGATCCGTGGCGCATCCAACTGCTATACTCTGATGGTGTGGCTATCGTGTATGTGATATCGTTATCCAGAAGTATCTTTGAAACTGCTTGTGGATCTTTGCGGAGCGCATGCGAAACGATGACCAATGTTCCACCATTAGACAAAGCCAAGAAGGTCTGGTGAAGTGACATGTCGAAACTGGTAGAGCTTTGTTGCAAGACCACCTCTTTGCCGTAACCATGTCTGCTAGTGACGATTTCCTCTTGATTTCGAAGACCTGCGTGGGAAAGAACAACACCCTTCGGTACACCGGTAGAACCACTGGTGAAAAGAATGACTGCAGGTTGAGCGCTCTCAGACAAGATAGGAGTGCGTGACTTTGACGTAGGCAATTGCTCCACGGCTGCAGCCAGACACTCAGGCGCCCGATCCAATTCTGCAAGTCTTGACTGAGTGAATTGATCGAGTAGCAAAACAGCTGGATTCGTAGCCTTCAGGATTGTGTTCAATCTAGTAGCTGGTAACGTGTGGTCAAGGGGAATATGGACAGCACCAATTCGAGTGATGGCAAGAAGCGAGAACACTACTGCTGGCGAAGGCTCTTGTAAGACAGCAATATTCGCGCCAGCCCTGACATTGGAATCTAATAAGAATGCTGCAATGCGATCGACTTCTTGCGAAAGTTGTGCGTAGGTCCAGCTCCTTCCACTGTCCGTCTTGACGGCCGGCTCGTGTGGATAAATATTGATCACTTCTTCGATTCGATGTGGTAAAGTGTCAGGCCACCTTGTGGTAAGCTCATGTCCTATTAGGATCAATATAGGTTATCATCAAAAGCAAATAGCAGCTTACCGTGACCAAGGTGAATGGCATTCTCGACGTCTGGCTGTGCATGAAGTACCACATCTTCGACTGCCGTTTCTGGTGAGAATGAAAGGTCTGCAAGCAGCTTCAAATACATATCAAGTATACGTGAAGCATCCTCACTGGAGTACAATTGCTTCTGTACCATGACCACAATACGTGGGTCGCCACTTGGGTTGTCAAAAATGTCCAGAGAGATATCATAGCCAGTCCTTGCGTTTGACATGTTCAGAGTTGATGCAGTGGCTTCTCCGAACTTCCTCTTCTCGTCAACACCTTGGCGGTAGTTGATGAACGCTTGGAAGAGAGGGGTGTGCGTGGTTGATCGCTCGAATTTGACATTCTCCAGGACAACATCGAATGGCACCTTAGAATTCGACATGGCAGAGTAGGCAGTCTTGCGGGTGTTTTTGAGCAAAGTAGCAAATGACTGGCTGCCATTGAGTTGAAAACGTAGAGGAAGCAGGTTGAGGTACATTCCCATGCTTTTTGCAACTTGAGGATCCCAACGGTTCGCATCAGCCATACCGATACATAAATCGTTGATGTTGAAAAGTTTGTAAAGTAAAACTTCGAAGACACCCAGGTAGAGGTGGAAGACGTTGCTCTTCATTGTTGTGCATGTGTACTTTACCTGCTTGGTAATTGTTGCATCGACACTCCTCGAAGCCGAATTATAGTCGTAAGACATGAGAGGAGTTCTAGTCTTGACAGACGCAAATTCCAGAAGTGGGAGCGGAAGGGGTTGATTGACAAACTGGGACTTCCAATAGTCAAGCTCAGAATCCATCTTGCCAGCTTTCAGGTCCTGTACCATTCTGCTCGAGTAATCCGAGTATTGATATACTGGACCTGGCAAGGTTTGGTGGTTGTAAGCACGCTGAAGCTCATCCAGGAAAATCTCGAGACTGATACCATCCATGATGATGTGGTGTGCTCCAATCAAGAGGTAGCTCTCTTGCGCAGATCGCTCGAGATAGACAAGTCTCATACAATCGCCATCTTCAATCTTGTACACATAGCTTTTCAAGGCGTCATAGTGGGTGACTACCTCTGCTTTATCACTGATGCGGATGATCTCAAGAGAAAGCTTTGAGTCATCAGAGATCGCTTGCACAGGCGCATGTCCATCATTGACAAAGAAGGAGGAGCGGAAGGCTTCGTGACGACTCGCCACAGTGGCCAAGGCGCTCTTCATGCTATTGACACGGATATTGCCCTCGATTACGACAGAAATCGTAATGTTCGATGTTGTCTCATCCTTGATGAGATGCTTGAGGACCCAAAATCCAGTCTGTCCGGACGACATTGGAAGAGTCTTGGTGTATTCCTTTACAGATGCGCCAGCGTCAGTCGTCGGAGCTGAAGATACAGACTGAGTGTCATGACCATCAGTAGACCCGTCATCTTTGCTGATACTGCCAGAATCCGAAGATCCGTTGTTAGCAGATGGAGCAAGTAGTAGTCTGGAAGTGTCCCTAGTCGAGGGAGTATTCGTATTGAGTTTTGGTGTGAGTGCCGCCGGAATCTTCTCCACAGCAAAATCTAGTAATTGCGAAACAGATCCGCCCGATAAGATCTTCAAGACCGGAATCTCAATGGTAAGTTCCTTCAAGAACCAGGAGCGGATTTCAACCGCAACGAGTGAGTCGAGACCTAGCTCATCCGTACCGGAGCGCAAGATTGACTCTTTGCTAGTTTCGGGCGGGATCTGTAGCGCTGTTTGGAGCTTGAGAAAAAACGCATCTATTGAGATATTAGCACAGAATTACTCGAAGATTGTTCTGGCTTGCCTTGTAAGATTTCAAGCACTTCGTCTCCAGTGGTCGCCTCAGCAAGCTTGACTTGGGTGGACACAGCATTTGATCGCTTTTGAGTCTTGCCTCCAGATGAGTCCTCATGCTTGAGACAGTGACTAAATCTTGCATACTTAGCCCAAACAGGAATGACGCCATCCAATCTGATATCGCAGAGGTCAGCATATATGAGAGTACTTTAGACAGATCTCATTCCGAGACTCACCCAGTTGTATCAACACCAGTGATGACCTCGGAGCCTCTTTCAGAACGAGGATCAGATGCAAGAATGGCCTCTGCAAAGCAAAGACGAAGCCAACGTTCGGACATTCGCATATAACCAACCTTACGAAGTGCATCAAAGATTGACTCGGAGAATCCTCTATTCACGTACCCGACACCTACGACAGCACAGATGTGGAGAATAGATGCAGCCAGACCCTTCTTGCGTCGCTGACTTGCCAGCGCGGTCATGAACATGTTAGCTGCTGTGTAAGCCGATTGACCACGGTTACCAGCAATCGCAGTGATGCTAGAGAAAAAGATGAAGAAGTCAAGAGACTTGTCTTGGAACAACTCATCAAGAACAATTGCGCCTTGTACTTTGGGTCGAAGGACCTGATTCATAGTTTCAAGTGACATATCAAAAAAGGATGTGTCGTTGAGAACCATTGCACCGTGCGCAATACCAGCAATCGGTGGGAAATTAGCCTTGATGTGGTTGACCAGCTCTACGACAGACGCTTTGTTGGTAATATCACTACACTAATCAGCACTTTGCTCGCAATATTCAACTCTAACTTACTTTGCGAAGACTTGAACTCTGACACCCTTCAAGCGCATGAGCTCTAGCCATGTTACATCAACCTTCGGAGTACGAGAGGTGAGGACGATGTTTTGGGCTCCATGTGCCGCCATCCAATCGCAAAGGGACTGCGCCAGATCACTTGTTAGTCCAAAGAGAACGTACGTTCTGTCACTCCTAAATTTAACATGAGGGTCCACTGAAGTGACCTGCACAGGGACCTTTGCTGAGCTTTGCCAGTCAACAATCACGCGAGATTGCAACTCCGTAGCGGATTGACCGAGGAGACTATCAAGCTTGACGGTCTGTACAGTGACAGTCGTGGCCGTGTTGGGATGCTGGGCGCTTCCAATTCTAACAATTTCATTGAGCCGTTCTCCTGACATTATATCACCCAAATTGGCTCCATGCAGCAGTTTGTAGACTGTGGCGAGCGTGGTCGTCAAACAAGTAGATGGGAGACAAGATTTGATGCGGTCGGCAAGGCCATCTGCATCCGGCAAGTTGCTGAGAAAGACCGAGACATTGGATGGCAGAGCAGCTCTCAAGACCCTCTGAGGTGATAGTGAATCTACTTTGATCCACGGCAAGTTGTCCTCGTGAGATCTTGTCGTCGTGTAGAACACCGTAACGTCAACTTCTTTTGCCCGACTTGCAAGAACGTTTGCAAATATTGTTTCTGGCTCATGGATGACGGCAATAGAACTCTTACCACAAATCCTGAGGAAAACTTCACACTGGATCTGCGCGCTGATATTGGCCAGAACTTGTGCCTCCAATCCAGAGGCTATATCAACTGAGAAAGTCAAGTCTTCGTCTGTCAAAACAAAGGAGCTGTTCGTATCAGATAGGGCAATGACACTTGACTTATCGTCAACCTTGAGCCCATATACCAAAACAAGTTCATTGGTCAAGGTTGTCAGAACTGGTGCTGATATTGAGTGGGTAACCTGAATAAGAATTTTGTCTGATTCGGCACTCTTAATGCTACCTGTATGGACATTGAGAACCTGGTCGTCGTAAGTCACTGTATATGCCGATGACGTAATCTCGAGCGCCAACGGTGTTTGTTGAGGCAACTCGTCCTTAACGATAGTTCTCCTGGAAGCATTATAACGATCATTGTAGCTCTTGATGTGGTGGATGCGAGATACAGTTAATGCATCTCCTTCAATCGCGAGTTCATTCTCGTTGGTCCATAAAACGTTTTCAAGAGTGCCATCGCGTTCCCATTGGCGTCCGATATACAACTTCATCACGGCTTCGACCAGTACCTCGGATTTGGGCTTGAGTCCAGGCTCAAGATCGAGGAATTGCAAGCATAGATCAGGGTTCTCGAGCAACAGACTACGTCCAAAGCCGATGGACATGTTCATGTATGGCTCTTCAGCGCGGCATCCTCTTGTGATCCAAAGAACGACACGCTCAGTCTCGAATAGTCGCTTCATGCCATCCATCACCTTTTCAGTCAAACGCTCAAATACAGGTGCATCAAGCTCGGTCAGACAGAGGATGGCGCTATTGTTCGAGATCTTTGACGTCTCGACATCGACCAAGGATCTGAACACGGTAGTCTTGATCCCGATTCCTTTCATGATACTGACGGTTCTCTCTACCACTGGTATGGTATTTAGACTCTGACCACCGATTATAATGAGATCAAAGTCGTTAGCCCACTGATCAACGGTAGCAAGAGGCTCACGAAGGGTGATGAACTGATCATCGATGGCTTGAGACATAATGACAGTGAGAGGGAACGGCACTTCGTCTGTCTCTCTTGTCAATGAGTCTGCTCCAGAAAATCCGCTGCGAGTCAACAGTCGGTGCCACTCAGCACTATTTGCGCATGGGGAAAGGCGTCGACCATCATTCTCTCCGAGCCACCAACCGGGTAGAGCGCACATAGAAAATGCGACTCGCACAACATCATTCTCCAATAGTTCCTGGATTATGAGGTATCCTCCAGGCTTCAGTAGACGGCGAGCGTTTTTGAGCGCCTGCTCAATGTTTGTTGTTGCATGAATGACCAAGGAAGCAATCACGAGGTCGTAAGAATGCTCAACGTAGCCTTGCTCAACAATGTCTCGCTCAATATCAAGAGTCTTATAGATCATTTTTTCGCCATGTGAACCAAACCACTCCTGCATGGTCTCGAAGAAACCAGTCGAGATATCAGTGAAGGTGTACGTCGCAAAAGTCGGGCCAATCTCTCCCATTACTCGTTTGGTAGTGCCACCAGTACCAGCACCTAAGATGTGTCAGTAATATTTCTGCATCTCAGCGGCCAGGTGATAGAACATACCAATCTCAAGTATATTCATGCGAGGATAACGGTGCGTCAGCTGCTTGACAGTCTTGGCCAAGAAAGACGCGAACTCTTGCAGACCCAACCCGGTCTCATAGAAACGATAGAGCAAGTCATCCTTGGTCATGTGTTCCAAGATCGTTGTCTCACCACGAATAACGGCTGCAAGATTGTCTCCGACAGTACAGTTGAGATGCATATCGATTCTGTGCCACCATCTGCGTCATGTTAGCAAGTCCTTTCATAGCTTTCCGGACAAGTTGAACTTACTGTGCTTTCAAAGCAGCGATTTCCTCAGGAGTATCATCCAACCACTTCTTCTCAGAGAACTGTCTGGTACCAGCAGCTATACCAGAAAGAACATGCTCAAAGTACTCGAACATGCGTTCAAAGTTCCATTCCAGGTTCATGGTAGCACGTTTTTCAGGAGGGAATTCTGCGACCATCTGCCTCATATAGTTTACAGAGACACGTTCCATAGCAAAGGAGAACTCGTAATCTTGAGCAGAGGCACGAGCACCGTCCATTGCGAGATCAACGTCAGGAGTGGCGACGCTCCATATCGGCTCAGTAAAGACAGCATGATCCATTTCTGGTGTAGGTTCGGCAAATGCAACAACCTTGACAGCCTCCATTTGAATCAGACCGACGCCATCCTCACTGAAGAGATCTACATCTCCGTGAATATTCTTGGTTACAAGTGGATCTCCAGTCAGGTGCGAACATAACGTGAGGTTGGTGCCAGACACGACATCTTCCTTGCACAAGCCAACATTGATGCGAATCTTGCCGATACCAGTTGGAACGTGCAATAGGTCAAGACTACCATCATTCGGCCAGCAATATGCCAGAAAGATACCCTGTAGTGCACAATCCAAGAGTGCAGGATGAAGCAGGATGGAAGTTGGCTCATCGTCCTGTGGTGGAACAAGAACATGAGCAGTAGCGAAATCCAACTTGCGTCTGATTGCAGACAAAGCCTTGAATTGACCACTGTACTGGTAGCCTAGAGTCTCGAGAGACGAATAGAATCGTTCCGAGGTGACGCTAGTAAGATTCGGTGGGTTATTATTATTTGACGGCAAGGAGTTCACGGAAGTTGCACCCATCTTGACAGTGATTTTACCAGTTGCATGCTTGGAAAGTTGCGCGACTTCCACATTAGTACAGGCATGGTAGGCGAATGTGGCAGAATAAGTATCTGAAGACTCTTTCTTGATGCTGCCAAGGGTGAAGAGAGTTTCGATGCCAGCGTCATCGTCGCCGAAGACAAGAGGTTTGCCAATTTCGAAGTCTTCGACCTCGATGACAGATATGTTGCCCTCAGGCACAATCTGGAGAGCAGCTTCGATCGCAGTTGACAAGTAGCCCGTGGCTGGATAGATGACTTGTCCTTGAAGCGAGTGGCCAGGAATCCATGGCAGTTCACTGACGCGCAGGAGATTTCGCCAGCGAATCTCCTGGTCCATTGCATCTGTGGTTCGCTTGCCGAGCAGTGGATGGGAAACGTTGGTCTCGTTCAAGTATGCCCGAGAAGCTCGAGACTCGTGCCAGTAAAGCTTCTCGTGCTCCCAACTATAGGTTGGAAGACCGTTAAGAAACTTTCGTCGATCCTGACCGGAGGTGAGAACGTCAAAGTCTGCGAAACGGATTGATGAAGGCGAAAAGTGGGACCACAAATAGCCCAATGCATCTGCGAAAGCCTTCACATCGTCGGCACCACGCTGAAGAAGACCGGTGTATGGCATTGTAGTCTTATGCTTTTGCTGGAGCATCTCCAGCACAAGAGCTTTGAGAGTTGGGTGAGGACCAATTTCGATGGCAGCGTCTGAAAATTTAATTTATTAGTCATGTTGGATTGATGGATGTAGATGACTTCTCAGACTTACCAAATGCTTGTGATTCTAGAGCACTGTCGATGGCATTCTTGAACAGCACTGGTCTCACAAGATTGTCTCTCCAGTAAGTTCCACTGATGTCCTTGTCCTGGTGGATTATACGACCTTCGTAAACACTGGAAAACCACATCGGTCCCTTCTCAGGAGTCTTCATAACGATATTATTCCTCTGCAAAGCATCAAGATACGGCTCGGAGCAAGGCAACATGTGATGACTGTGATATGCTTTGTCAACCTTCAAAATCCTTGCGAATTTGCCTTCATCCTTGAGGACTTCCTCAGCTTGCTCAATTGCCTCACGGTCACCTGAAAGCGTGACACTAGTGGGAGAGTTGATGGCAGCGACGCACAAGCGGCCTTCAAACATGGAGAGATTGCAGAGATCATCCGCATCCTCAAAGGAAGTGCCTGCCGCCATCATAGCGCCTGGAGTGCTGGAAGGTGTGAGACTGGTGTAGAATCCACGGTAGTAAGCGATTTTCACCGTATCCTCGCGCGAGAGGAGCCCCGCTGCATAAGCTGCTGCGATTTCTCCGGATGAGTGACCAACAACGGCCGAGAAATCAACACCAGCGCTTCTCAGGAAATCATACAGCACCACTTGAATGACCGTACAAAGCGGTTGCGCGATGACAGCCGAGCTGATACGAGAGTCCTTCGTATCACAAGTCAATTGTTCGTAAATCGACCATGTTGGGCGCTCTCCCTCTGGCAACTTCTGCAGCATGAGATCAAGGTCTTGAACAAGGGTTTTGGCATAAACAGATGCCAGGATTAGCTCACGGCCCATTGTTGCCCACTGCGCACCTTGACCAGTGAAAACACCCAGGATACGAGCATTATTCTTCAGAGTCTGCGGACGCGTACCTATGCTGTTGTCTTTCGCCTTTGTCAGAACGTCGTCAATCTTGTTGAGCAACTCATCTGTGGCTTGGAAAAGTTAATCTTAATATCCTGTGGTAAACGATCGGTTTACTCACATCTTGCAGAGATTGAAATGCGCACAGCATGAGTTGTCTTCCTCGCGTACATGGTGTACGCAATATTCGCTAAATTGACGGGTGGATTTGCACGAACATAGTTTGCAAAATCCGCCAAAACACCTTGCAAAGAGCGCTCGGAAGCTGCAGAGAACACAAACGGCGCAAAGGAGACAGAGGGGGTAGCAACAACTATTTTTGCACTACCAGCATCGAACTGCTCGAGGATAATGTGCGCATTGGTCCCACCGAAGCCGAAACTGTTGCAGCTTGCACGGCGTGGGACCCCTTCTGGAACTTTTGGCCATGGCTTCGCTGTCGTTGCTATCTCGAGATTATGGTAGAATGGTTCGACAGTATTGGAAAGCTTGTTGAAAAGCAAGTTGGGCGGAACGATTCCATGCTGGATCGCAAGCGATGCTTTAAGCAGACCAGCAATACCAGCAGTGCCCTATACAGAAGTCCTGCGTTAGTCATGTATTCTGCAAGCGTGGATGTATACTCAAGAGTGCGTACCTCAGTATGTCCAATCACCGTCTTCACAGATCCCACAAATAGGGGATCTTGTCCACTTTCGAGGCGCTCACCAGGATTGAAGAAAGCAATGCTAATTGCTTCAGCTTCCTGTTCTTGTCATCAGTATATGCCCGCGAAATTCTCAATAAAGTAGGTACCTTTGGGTCACCAGCTGCTGTTCCGGTGCCGTGCGCCTCGAAGTACTGGCAGCGCTCTCTCGGGTTTCGTGGATCCAATCCACACTTGCCATAAGTTCTGGCAATCAAGTCGGCTTGAGCAGTCTGACTAGGCATAGTGATACCCTTGGTCCGACCCTGCCACACTGTCAACAAAGGCTCTCTGATCCACGTCACGCCATACTACTTACATCCTGGTTGACACCAGTTTCTCGAATGATACATTCGATGTTATCGCCGTCAGCGATTGCTTGGCTCAATCTCTTGAGCACAACAGCCGCAATACCCTCGCCTCTGGCATATCCAGATGCGTCAGCATCCCACATGCGCGAGCGAGAATCCGCAGATAACATATTCAGCTTGCTTGATCCAATGTAGTTGCCAGGCCCAAGAATCAAGTTTGCTCCAGCGGCGACCGCGACGTCAGAGTCGCCGCTTCGTAGAAGCTGAACAGCTTGATGAACAGCGACCAAACTCGAAGAGCAGGCTGTGTCGATCGTCATAGATGGGCCATGCCAGTCGAAGAAGTATGATATTCTGTTAGACATGATACTCCGTGCGGTTCCGGTCGGTGTGTAGGTTGGCATGGAGTTGACATCGCTGTTCAAGATGTCTACATAGTCGGCACACATGAGACCAACATATACGCCAGTTTGTGACCCGGCCAAAGACTCCATTGATAAACCAGCAGCTTCGATCGACTCGAATATGGTTTCCATGAGGAGTCGTTGTTGTGGATCGATGGCGGGCACCTCTATACCCTTGATGTTGAAGAACCCAGCATCAAATTGTCGGACATCTTCATCCAACAGATAGGAATCCTTGACATTACCAGTGCCGTGATGTGCTGCATTGGGATGATAGAAGTTTTCATTGTTGTAGCGCTCCTTTGGGATGGGCCGAAGGAGGTCTCGTGGATTCTCCAAAAGACTCCACAACTTGGACGGGCTGTTGGCTGAACCTGGGAACCGACAACCACTGCCAACGATGGCAATTGGTTCCCCAAAATGTTGTTTGTTGTTCTGCGACATTATGCTGATCTCTCACTAGTCCCACTGTGCTTGCTATTGCTTCTATACTGACGATTTGAGCAGGAATGAAAGGTGGTGGTAAGGAGAGGCCACTTCAAAACGATTGAGAAAACCCTCTGATAGATTTCCGACGATTAAGTAGATGATACAAGAGCGGCTTGACTCTTTGGAAATGTTGATTTGCAGCGTTGAGGCTCAATTTTGTTCACAGTGATGAATGACAGGCCAAGATAGTCGACGACGGCCATCTTGAATGTCACCATGTTATGAAATAGCTGCAGGGACCAGTACTTGACTCGCTTGGGGCGTCTCTCGGTACTTTTCCGTATACCTTTCGTATCCTAATTCGACAGGATTGAAGGTCGGGCTGAGTCATTGTGGTGGGAAGCCGAAGTCAGCAATTCGGTATTTTTGCAACACCGAAAAGCTGAGCCGCCTCGATCGCAAACATCACTGTCCCTACTCTCAGCTCAAACTCGTGAAACAAACATAATCAAAGCCCCTTTACAATACGCAGGCAGAAACGCAAACCAGCGACCTCTGAAGTTGTATTGATGTAAGCTTACTCCCGATGGCCAAAGTTGACATACACTCACTGATCCACGCGAGTAGATAACTCGTTTCACAACAGACACAGTAAAGATGGCCGCTCCACCAGAAGTCGCCATGCAAGATCTGACAGGTAATTGGACTCTGGTAAGTCCTTCATGAACGACCCTTGTTGTCCTTCTAAGATTCACTGCCACGAGCTTACCACGATTCCAGAACAAGAAGCTGTCCGACACCTTTGAAGAAGCACTCGCCCTCCAAGGCATCCCCTGGTTCTTGCGCAAGCTCGTCGGCATCGCCACCCTGTCAATTTATATCTCGCAGGTCGTCGACGAGGCAGGCGTCAAGACGCTCACCTTTGAGCAGACGGCCAACATCGTGATCGGCGGCATCAAAGCCGAGACAGAGATTCGCGTCCTCGACTGGCGAGAGGACATGCACACGTCCGTGATCTTTGGCACCACGACCCACCGCTCCAAGTTGATCGATCCCAAGAATGCACTGGACCACGAGGGAAACAAGTTGCATTCATTCTTGACCGAGGGTATCTTGCAGGAGAGTCCCGATCCGGCTACGAACGTGTATGATCTCGTCGTGCAGTCTGCGACGAATGGCTGGACCATCCAGCAGCTGTGGGGCTTTGGAATCGTGGAAGGCAAGAGGATGTATGTGAGGAGAACGCTTGTGACCAAGGGAAATCAGGAAGTCAAAGTGCGTGGGGTGTATGAGTGGAAGGGGAAGACAAAGGCGTAATCCTGGATAACAGTCCTGATGTGAGGATCTTGATTACTGAGCAGTCTGCTTAAGTTCCAGTATGTTATAGAAGGAGATACATGCTCTTGTTCTTGAAGATAACAAAATCATCAACCGTTCCTCCGTTCGTCATGATTACGTCGACGCAAGTGTCCCTGATAGGGAGGCTAAATTTGCAGATGCGTATCTAGCACTTCATGACGACGTAGTGATCTCTGAAAACTCTGAGTAGATATTATCACGCCTCGAAAGTACTGTTGTGAGATCTGCTGAGAAACTTTCACAGTTTAAGTGTTATCAAGCACAACATGTCAACTGAGTTCATGTCACATTTTCTTGCCTCAGGCACCCATGCCCTACAGCAACAATTGTGTAACACTCAGTCACGTTCGGATATCATAGTGTGGTAGCAGTAAACTGTCAGTTACAAGTCTCTCGTTCTTTCGAGATCAAAGAAGAGATTTTTGAGGTGATCTGAAATTTAGTTCATCACCAAGGCAAATGTCCTACAGATGATAACACGTGATGTATACGCATCTTATCAGCCGTGGAATCTTGCTACATCATGCCATCGATCTTCCCAACAATGAGACTACCGGTTGAACATTCACCACACCGCATACCCCTCACAGCTAAGAGGAGTGCATATCTCAATGTCTAGAATAGATACCCTGCAAGCTGCATGATATAATGCTTTCCGTTCCCCAAGAATCCAATGCCATAAACCACCCAAATTTTCCACTGGGCGATATATTCGGGCCAGACCGTCTGCTCCGAGTTACCCCTTCCCTCATACTGCAATCCACCCACCTCACCGCCCGTGACCCGGTTTGCGAACCCTGTGAGCCCAAAACCGCTTCCCACACCCATCTCATACTGCTTCAAGATGTGCTGCATGTTGAATCTCCAACGTTTGTCCCGCTCGGGGGACACGAACTCGAGAATGTGACCTGTATTCTTGTCTGTGAGTTTCCCACGTACTTCACCATCGTAGACGTCTGTGAAAACCAGATAGTCC
>Ga0247809_1000742_pt1 | contig 14863 bp, 14 predicted proteins | sample UWRJL104311B1_FD_180951 | JGI IMG/M metagenome (GOLD analysis project Ga0247809, IMG submission 180951) | Plant litter microbial communities from Arlington Agricultural Research Station in Wisconsin, United States - UWRJ-L104-311B-1 | ecosystem: Environmental > Terrestrial > Plant litter >...
AGATGGTCGCATAAATTTCCCTTCTAAAGATTGTTGGGATTTCGGTACACAAAATATCACGGGTTACACCGCCAAAACAAGCTGTCATGGTGCCTAAAGCAATACAAATTACAGGATGTAAACCTGTCATAATACCCCTTTCAAGGCCTATTAAAGTAAAAACACCTAACCCAATTGTATCAAACAAAAACAGGGAAGTTCTTAATTTGTCAAACTTTTTTCTGAAGAGAATTGCCAATCCAAAACCTAAAATAATGACATAAACATATTTTAAATCCTGCATCCAGCCCACCGGAGTTCTGCCTATCAAAACATCACGAAGCGTTCCGCCACCCACTGCCGTTACAAAAGCAATGATAAAAACACCAAACGGATCTAGTTTTTTGTGCATTGCCGTTAGTGCTCCGGACATTGCAAAAGCCATTGTACCAATAATGTCTAATAAATGAAACATTTTATTTTTTTTAGGTGCAAAGGTACAAAGGTCAAGAGGTACAAAGACACAAAAGGTTAAATTATTTTAACTCATTTGTAATTTTTTTCTTTAATTTTAATTTCGGTCTCGGGATTAATTTTTTGAATAGCTTTAATAAATCTTATTTTATCTTTTGGCGAAATCAAAACGGTATCAAATTTATTGTATAAAATTTCTAGTCTGTCAAAAGAAAGCGCCGGAGAACTTATGATATTGTAACTTTCTGAAATTCTCTTAATGCCTTTAATTTCGATCGAAAGATTAAAAAAAAATCCACATTTTATCCAAAGTTTTTTGTTCTCGATTATATAAAAAGTCGTCGAAAACATATAGGTAATAAAAATCACTACCAAAAGTATAATAGAAAAACTAATCCAATTTTGATCATAGACCGATCTTACAAGGATTCCTCCAAAAATCAAAGCCAAAAACAGTATAAACCACAGGTCAATTTTAGATTCAAATTTTTCCATTTACTTCTTATTTTTTTACGTAAATCGGACTTCTTTTCAATAAATAAGTAACAGAATCCATCCAACTATCTTTTAGGTTCAGGAATGGTTTACGCGTTTGCGAATAAATTTTTGTACCGTTTTTGTACATATCAAAATAGACCATGTAGTAATAATACATTTGCGTATTGGCCGTTGTTGTAGAATAATCACTTGATTTAACCTTTTTATCATTGTTGCTTACAGTTGTGCTTCCGCTTCCGTAAGTCGAAGCTGTTGAGCTCGATGACATTGTGTACGAAACTTTGGCAGCAACAATATTATCAACTCCAAGAATTTTCTGAAGATCTTGAATTGGTGTTTCATCAATATTATTATGGTCAATTCCGGCTTTGTGCAACAAACTATTTGTTGTTCTTAAATCCTGAACCGTCAAAGGAAAAATGTTAGCCGATTTATCAAGTAATTTATTGTAAAGATCATTTTGAGCAAATTTTGCCATATCTTCAGATCCCTGCTGATTGTCTGAATTCACATACGGAACGGGTAATACAGCAATCGTATTAGGTTTCATTTCCGCAGCAACGACAGCCTGACCTGAATTATTTGCAGGAACATTATCCCCAGAAACATCAAAAGTTTGCGAACGGCCACTGGCAAAATCTATTCTGGCAATTTGAGATATATTCAATTCTATTTGCATTGTTTCGCCCGGCAAAGAATATTCAACCGTTTTATCAGACATTTTTGCAATCGTACATTCAATAATCTGATAATCTCTTTTTATTATTTTATCTAATTTTTTCCCGCCCTGAGCATAAGAAAAAACAGTAATAAACATCAATATTGCGGTAATGATTTGTTTATGATTCATGGTATTTAATTTAATTTTCTTACTCGTAAACTTTCCAGTTGCTCTTTTATAAAAAAAAGGCTTGTTAAATTTATAAAATTAAATTAAAAATAAAGTCACTAATTTATCTTATTTCATTTGTAGATCAATATTTTTTTTAAGGAGCTAATCCCGCTATGCGTTCCAATCTTTTATGCCTCCCGATAGCTATCGGGACCAGGCAAATAGTTATTCTAAGAAACATTCAAAAAAAAAGAATATTTCTCCCGCAAATACACCTTACATATTTTGGGTGTAGAAATTGTAGTCTTTCAAAATAACTCTCAAAAAATCACTGCTGTTACCGGATTGGTTTTTAATTCCCGTCACACTTTCAATCTTTGCTACCAATTTATAAATGACTTCATGATCATTTCTGGCTTCGGCATTTTTAAAAGTTTCTTTAATAATACGCATATCATTATCAGACAACTTAATGACCAACGGATATGTAGGAACATAAGCCTCACCTATTTCCTCAAGAATGGTGTGACTAATATCGATTTTATTTTTCAACGTGATTACGGCAGTTCCGGCTACCATATCGCCCAATCTTTGTGCTTTTTTACTCGAAACCACACTTACAATTGCGACAATTCCGTATAGCAGGGTAATATCTACCAGTCTAAAAAACCAGCGCATTAAGTAATCTCCAAATCCAGCCTGATAACCATCTATTTTAACTACTTTTATTTTTACCAGTTTTTTGCCAATGGTTTGACCTTCAAAAATGCTTTCTAAGGTTAGCGAATAAATAAAAAATGGAAAATACATAATTAAAATGATCGAAATTTTTGACCAATTATCCAATCTGTCGAATAATTTACCGAGATTTAACCAATAAAAAAACACAAGCGAAATCACGGTTACATAGGCCATTTTAATGGCCAGATCAATGAAATAAGAACCTATTCGCTCGCCTGGTGAAGCGGCAATAAAATTTATTTTAACATTTTGGGTTGTATTAATAGATAATTCTGACATATTTTATATTTTAGCCTACAATGAGAGAAGTTGCCTTCATAAAACAAAATAAAGAAAAATGGCTGGAGTTTGAGCTCGCTATTTTTGGTAAAGCTAAAAAAAATCCTGATGAGTTAGCTAATTTGTACATTCAAATGATGAATGACTTGTCGTATGCCCAAACGTATTACCCAAAAAGTAAGACAGTTGTGTATTTAAACCATCTTGCTTCGCAGATTTATCAAAAGATTTATAAAACCAAAAGAACCGAAAAAAACAGATTTCTTGAATTCTTTAAAACCGAGGTTCCTTTACTGCTTTACGAATACCGCAGATATTTGCTCTATGCGTTTATTTTGTTCTTTGTTACGGTCGCAATGGGAGTGGTTTCGGCCCGATACGATCAAAATTTTGTTCGTTTAATATTAGGCGATAATTATGTCAACATGACGCTGGACAACATCAAAAAAGGAAATCCAATGGCGGTTTACGGCTCCGGCAGCAACTGGGGAAGTTTTATAGGCATTACCATGAATAACCTTTATGTAGGCGCAAGATGTTACATTTACGGCATATTTGGCGGCTTGGGAACTTTTTATATTTTTCTTCAAAACTCATTGATGCTAGGATCATTTCAGTACTTTTTCTACGATCAGGGCGTTTTCTGGAAAAGTGTCCGAGGTATCTGGATTCATGGTTCGATGGAAATTTTTGCGATTGTCATCGAAAGTGCAGCCGGATTCATTCTGGGAGCTTCAATCCTGTTTCCTAAAACTTTCTCAAGATTAAATTCGCTCAAAATAGGTTTCAAAAACAGTTTCAAAATATTTCTCAGTACCTTTCCTTTTACCATAAGTGCAGGATTTCTTGAAGGTTTTATAACACGATATTCTATCGATATGCCCAATTGGCTGAGTAGTTTTATCATCTTATTTACATTAGGAATAATTTCATTTTATTATTTGGTTTATCCTTTCATTGTTCACAAAAAAACAACTTCATTATAATGTTTGAACTTTACAAAAAACGACAACTTGGCGACTATATAGTAGATTCGTTTACCTTTTTTAAAAATTTTGGAAAACAATTTTTTAAGATTTTTTTCGCCATAAATGCTGGTCTGCTATTGATTTCCGGTGCATTAATGTATTGGTTTTTAAAATTTAACTTTACATCTTTGGTCGATAATAGTTTAGAAAAAACGACACCTAATGAACTTTTAAATTACTTTGACCGTGATCCGGTAATCACAGGTTTTGTAATAATTTTTTCTATAGTAATACTACTTTTGTCCCTTTTTAACGCTTCCTATCCTATTTTGTATTTAAAATTGATAGCAGAAAAAAGTACTAATAATTTTACCACTCAAGACATATTAACAGCTTTTAGAAAAAGCCTTTGGAAAATAATTAAGTTTGGCCTTGGGGCTGTATTCATTATATTTCCTGTTTTATGCATGATAATCATTGTATTGTTTTTTCTTTGTTTTGTCTTAGTGGGTATACCATTATTGATCATTGCAATACCTACTTTATTTACCTGGGTACATTTGAGTTTTTATACGTATTTAACAGAGGATAAAAGTTTTTTTGAATCTTTAAATCATGCACATCTATTGCTAAAAGAAGATTTTTGGTCTACAATTGGCGCGAGTTTTATTGCCATGATTATGATTCAGATGGTGCAGGCTTCAATAACTATGTTTTTTTATTTTGTTGGAATATTTGCGTTTATTTTCTTTGCAATAGCCAATCCTGACTTTGAGAAAATGCCTTTTGAACCTTCGCCATTTTTTTTAATCCTGATCACTATAGCATTTGTTTTAATAATGGCATTGAGTAATATCTTTAATAACGTTTTGGTGGTCAATCAGGGAATTATTTATTATAGTTTGGGAGCAGAAGATAGATTTTCGGCTACTGAAATTGAATCAATTGGAAGCCATAATGAATAAAATAATTCTCCTTTTATCTTTTCTCTTTTTTTCCGGTATTTCTCATGCCCAGGATTCTTTGGCTACAGCCGAACCTCCAAAAATTAATACTGTAAAATATACAGAGAAAGATATTCAAGTTGATTCAAGTACTGTAGAAGCTAAAACTTTCACTAAAAACTTCAAAAAAAAATATACAGATCCTGATTTCTTATACGAACAAAAAGCCCCTGAAAAAGGTTTATGGCAAAGTTTTATAGAATGGCTTGCCCGAATATACCGTAGCATTTTTAGCGAGTCAGATACCCAATCTTCTGTCAATTTTGTAACGATCTTTTTAAGAACAATGGCAGTCTTACTTATTATTTTTGTGATTTACTTAATAGCAAAAGCCGTAATCAATAAAGAAGGTCAATGGATATTTGGTGAAAACTCGAATAAAAGAAATGTTTATTACTCTGATATCGAAAAGAATATTCATCTTCTGGATTTCGAAAAATTAATAAAAGAAAGTCTTTTGACCGGAGAGAAAAGAATTGCGATTCGTTATTATTATTTATGGCTGTTAAAGATAATGGCGCAAAATCATTATATCGAATGGGATATCGAAAAAACCAATTCTGATTATTTATACGAACTGCAGCGACCTGCGCACAAAGAAGAATTTACGTATTTGTCGTACTTGTATAATTATATCTGGTATGGCGAATTTGCCATTGATGAAGCCTCGTTTATAAAAGCCGAAAACCGATTTAAGAACGCCATAAAAACCTTTAGTAATGGATAAAAGCATCAAAATTTACATTGCTGTTCTGGTTTTTATTTTAGCCGTGATTCTAATAATAGATCGTGACCAGCCCAAGCCTATTGATTGGAGACCAACGTATGCTGTCAATGACAAAATCCCGTACGGATTGTATGTTTTTGACAAGGAAATTAATAGCTTTTTTAAAAATCATAAAGTAGAAAGAATCCCAAATGTAACGCCTTACGAATTTTTAGATTCTAAATATGATGAAGACACGCTGGTAGAAAACTACAAAATCAAAGGAACCTTCATCAATATATCAGAATCCAATACAATTGATGAACAATCGATTAAGGAGATTTTTTATTTTGTTTCGCACGGAAACAATGCTTTTTTAAGCATGAAAAGTTTTCCAAAATATTTGTTGGACACGCTGAAACTGGAAGTCAATTCGGATTTCTTGAATGCCAATAAAACTCAGTTGTGGCTGGCGAACAAAAAGGTCAAACCTAAAAAATATATTTTTGCACAACAACTGGAAGATTATTTTTCTAAAATTGATACTTTAAATACTACCGTTCTTGGATACCAAGGCAGTCAATCAAGCCCTAAAAAACACATCAATTTTATAAAAATACCGTACAGACAAGGTTATTTTTATTTACACACTCAACCTGTTGCTTTTACCAATTTTAATTTATTAAAAGCAGATCATTATCAATATGCCGAAAGTGTTTTGTCTTACTTACCAAAAGGCGATATTTTCTGGTATACAAAAGGTCAGCATAATGAAAACATTTCTCAATCGCCGTTGCGTTATATTCTGGCTCAGCCCGGACTAAAATGGGCATGGTATTTCTTTTTATTCGGAATGTTGATTTTTATTATTTTTAATGCCAAACGCAAACAACGCGTGGTGCCTATCCTTAAACCTTTGGCCAATTCAACAGTTGATTTTACCAAAACCATAGGGAATTTATATTACCAGGAAGGCGATCACCGTAATATCATCGATAAAAAGATTATTTACTTTTTAGAAAAAGTGCGAACCGACTATTTAATCGATACCACAAAACTGGACGATACTTTTATTCAAAAACTGCATCATAAAACAGGAAAAAGTGAAACAGATATTCAGGAACTTGTATTTTTGATCAACGAACATCGAAATAGCTATCACGGAAGTCTTGAGCAAGATTTAATTAGAATTAATAATGCAATAGAGAAGATTATACATTAGATAAAAAAAATATTTGCCACTGATTAAAAGATTAAAATGATATTTAAATCTGTGAGAATCATTCTAATCTGTGGCAAAAAAGATAATTAATAGAGAATTAAATAAAAATATTTACCATAGATTTAAGAATTACACAGATTAGAAAAAATTAATAAATTTTAATAAAAATCATTTTAATCCTTAATCTGTGGCAAAAAAAAACAACCAGAAAACAGACCAACATGGACGATATCAATACAACAGAAAATGAAATCACAAACGAAAATGTGAATTTTGAAACCAGAATAAATCTAACGCCGCTTTTAGATCACGTAAACAGTATCAAAAAAGAGCTTGAAACCATCATTGTAGGACAGCACAAAATGATCGATCAGCTTTTGGTGGCGATTTTATCAAACGGTCACGTTTTGCTCGAAGGTGTTCCCGGAGTTGCTAAAACCATCACAGCAAAATTATTATCGAAAACGTTGAATATTGGCTTTAGCCGAATTCAGTTTACGCCGGATTTAATGCCGTCTGATATTTTAGGAACTTCGATCTTTAATTTAAAAACTTCTGAATTTGAGTTTAAAAAAGGCCCTATTTTCTCTAATTTAATTTTAATTGATGAGATCAATCGTGCGCCGGCCAAAACACAAGCGGCACTTTTTGAAGTTATGGAAGAACGCCAAATTACCATTGACGGATCTGCTTATCAGCTTGAAACGCCCTTTTTGGTTATTGCAACACAAAACCCAATCGAACAGGAAGGAACCTATCGTTTGCCGGAAGCGCAATTAGACCGTTTTCTATTCAAGATCACAATTGATTATCCAAAATTAAACGAAGAAATCCTGATCATTCAAAGAGAACATTTATTGCAGGATCATGGAAAACTGGAAGCTATAAAAACCATACTTTCTGCCGCTGAAATAAAAGAATATCAGGCGCTAGTAAAACAAATAAGAGTAGAACAAAACCTGCTGGAATATATTGCAAGAATTGTAGTAAACACCCGCGAAAATGCCTTTTTATATCTGGGAGCTTCGCCTCGTGCTTCGATCGCGATTCTAAACGCTGCAAAAGGTTTCGCAGCCATTCGCGGACGTGATTTTGTAACTCCTGAAGATATTAAAGAAGCCACAATTCCGGTTTTACAACATCGTGTAATTGTAGCGCCTGAACGCGAAATGGAAGGTATTACAAGCTCTGAAATTATAAAACAAATTATCGAAACTGTTGAGATTCCGAGATAGTTTTCAGTCGCAGTGGCAGTTTTCAGTTTCACGCTAAAATATAACAACTCTTTTTAATGAAATTTTCTATATTAATTTTTCTGTCTCTTATTTGTGTTTCCTTGGTGAGTTTTACACCAGTGAATACGAAACAGGCGAAGCATACAACTACCTCAATTTATTTTGCTACTGATAAACAACAACTCGAAACATTAATAAGAAAAACTTATGAATGGATCGAAACCAAAAAAACACAGGCTGATTTTGATGTTGTCGAAAATAAAAAAGGAGATAAATATGTTGCACTAAATACAAAAACCCACAATAAAATATTGACCGAACTTAAAAACTCTAATTTTTTTTCACAACAATTTATTGATCATTATAACAAAATTGCATTGAAAATTGGTGAGAATCTTAAAACCAATAAGATCGAATATTTTGTTGGAGAATTACCTCCATACGGCTCTGATAGTAATCCATGGTGCGATTGTCAGGACAATCCTGAATTGTATTGGAAAACACTAAAAGTAAACGATTTAAAGATTCAGAATAATAAAGCTACTTTTTACTGGACCTGGACAGAATGGAAAGAAACTCCTAAATATAAAGTAACTGCAGTAAAAGAAAATGGAATCTGGAAAATAGCCGTTTTAAATGGTTTTAATTATCAAAGCTTTACTAAAATATAGTACAAAGACCTTTAACCCTAATTTTATAAAAATTGAAATTCATAAAAAGCCTTTACCTCAATAACTTCTTCTTTTATATGCTTTTGGGCATTATTGGATTATTTGTTTGTGCTTTTATTTTTCCAAACTTATACAATGCTGTTTGGTTTGTGGTTTTGGTTTTAGTCACTTTTTTAGGGCTTGACATTTTAATTTTATACATCACCAAAACAGGAATCGAAGCCGAAAGAATAACACCAGAAAAACTTTCCAATGGTGATTTAAATCCTGTAACTGTCAGTATCAAAAACCGTTATACTTTTAAGATTTCCGTTAAGATTATAGACGAAATTCCGTTTCAGTTTCAGGTACGTGATTTCAAAATTGTAAAAACAATTAAAGCTTCGGAACATAAAGAATTTGGTTACGATCTGCGCCCAACTGAACGTGGGGAATATTTCTTTGGATATTTAAACATCTATGTTTCTTCTCCTTTACAATTAGTTTCCAGAAGATTTTCTTTCGATAAAGATAAAATGGTGCCTACATATCCGTCTTACATTCAGTTAAGAAAATATGATTTACTCGCTTTTTCGAATAATTTATACCAATACGGAATCAAAAAAATACGTCGAATTGGTCATACTATGGAATTTGAACAAATAAAGGAATATGTTCAGGGCGACGATTTAAGAACGCTAAACTGGAAAGCCACGGCAAAGAAAAATTCGTTGATGGTCAACCAGTTTCAGGACGAAAAATCACAATCGGTTTATATGGCAATCGATAAAGGCCGCGTCATGCAAATGCCTTTTGACGGATTGAGTTTATTGGATTATGCTATTAATTCGACTTTGGTTTTAGCCAATGTAATTCTGAAAAAACAAGATAAAGCCGGAATTTTTGCTTTCTCTAAAAAAGTAGAAAATAGAGTTTTTGCCGAGAAAAGAGCTTCGCAAATGCAGAAAATCCTCGAAACTTTATACAACATCAAAACTGACTTTTTCGAAAGTGATTACAGCCGTTTGTATGTCGACATCAAGAAAAACATCAATCAGCGAAGTTTGATTATTTTGTATACGAACTTTGAAACCATGGACGGTTTAAATCGCCAGTTACCTTATTTAAAAGGAATTGCAAAAAGTCATCTATTAGTTGTTGTCTTTTTTAGCAATACAGAACTGAATTCGATCATCAATAAAAAAACCGACACTATTCAGGAAGTTTATGATAAAGTAATTGCTGAAAAATTCATGTTCGAAAAACGATTAATCGCAAACGAACTTAAAAAATACGGAATACATTCGGTTTTAACACAACCTGAAAATCTGACTTTGGATACCATTAATAAATATTTAGAGATTAAGGCGAGAGGGATTTTGTAGAAGGATGTTTGTTAATTTATGGTTATATTTAAGATATGAACTAACAATAAATGTATCGCTACAGCAATATTAGTTAGTTTTGAGATATCGATTTATAAATTCTAATTAATCCTTTTTAATGTAAATTAACTAAATATGAAAAAAATAACTGCATTTATATTCGCCCTAACAAGCCTTTTTTCCTACGCACAAAAAACAGAAAACATCATCATCATAACCACAGATGGTTTTAGATGGCAGGAAGTTTTTAAGGGAATGGACAAAGAAATTGCCGACAATAAAAAATTCAATCAGGGAGACAGAAAGTACATTTACAAAAAGTACGGAAGCGCTGATATTGCAGAAGCCCGCCAAAAAATAATGCCTTTTTTATGGTCTGAAATTGCTTCGAAAGGGCAAATTTATGGCAATCGTGATTTGGGTAATAAAGTAGATGTTACCAATAAATACTGGATTAGCTATCCCGGATATAGCGAAATGATGACCGGAAACGCAGACAATGCAGTGAATTCTAATCATTATAAAGACAATCCGAATGTAAATGTGCTGGAGTTTTTAAACCAACAGCCTAATCTAAACGGTAAAGTAAGCGCTTTTGGTGCATGGAATGCCTTTGATCGAATCTTAAACGAAAAAAGAAGTGGTTTCCCTGTAATTTCTGCCTTTGACAGCATTGGAGGAAATAATCCAACCGAAACCCAGAAACTGCTCAATGCAATGCGTGATAACTCTTATAAGCCTTTTCATGAAGATGAATGTCTGGATGTTTTTACCCATTATCAGGCTATGGACGAACTTAAAACAAAGAAACCGAAAGTACTTTATATTGCTTACGGCGAAACTGATGAATGGGCGCATTCAGGGCAATACAGATCGTATCTTGATGCTGCCAATCAGGTAGATAAATGGATTAAGGAAATCTGGGAATTTGTACAAAATGATCCTCAGTACAAAAACAAAACGACTTTACTAATCACTGTCGATCATGGCCGTGGTGATAAAAAGAAGAAAGAATGGACAGATCACGGATCTGACGTTGCAGGAGCATCTGAGATTTGGTTTGCTGCAATGGGACCAGAAATTACACCAAAAGGCGAAGTCAAAACCCAATGTCAATTGTATCAAAAACAAACCGCACAAACCATCGCCAAAGTTATGGGATACACTTTTACAACTTCGCATCCTGTGGCCGATGAAATTAAAGAAATATTTCACGAATAATAAATTAAACCAAAAATAACAACCAACCAAAACCAATTGACCAAAATGAAAAAAACTTTAGTATTTCTTTTTTTAGTTGCTTTTTTTATCCCGAAAATTTTTGCTCAGGAACCTAAAAATAACGATGAACTTTTTGAAAAAACTTTAAATTACCAATCAGGGAAAATCGTTTTACCTGAAGGAGACGGAACACTAAATGTGCCGAAAGGATTTAAATTTCTAAATGCAGAACAAACTCAGGGTATTTTGACCAATTTATGGGGAAATCCCGAAGACAAAACAGTGTTAGGGTCTCTAGTTCCTGACGGAAAAGGCGTAACACACAGTGATAGCTGGATGTTTGTTATTAATTATCAGGGAGATGGTTTTGTAAAAGACGACGATGCAAATGACATTGATTACGATGATTTGCTAAAAACCATGAAAGAAGATTTTCTCGCAGAAAATGAAGAAAGAAAAAAAGGTGGTTATCCTGAAATAGAATTAATAGGCTGGGCATCAAAACCCTATTATGACAGTAATTTAAAAGTGTTGCATTGGGCAAAAGAATTAAAATTTGGTCAGGACCAAACCAATACTTTAAATTATGATTTACGAATTTTAGGCAGAAAAGGAATGTACAATATTTCGGCCGTTGCTGGTATGAGCGAACTTGCAGAAGTAAAAGCAAGTATTCCTGGAATCTTAAAAAGTGTAGAATTCAATCAGGGACATAAATATCTTGATTTTGATGCCGACACAGATACCGTTGCCGCATGGACAATTGGTGGTTTAGTTGCCGGGAAAGTTTTAGCAAAAGTGGGCTTTTTTGCTATTTTGGCTAAATTTGGAAAAATCATCGTGATCGGCATTATTGCAGCATTTGCAGGACTTAAGAAGTTTCTTTTTGGTAAAAAAGATCAGGTTGTATCAAAACCACAAGAAGAAGAAATTGCATTATTAGAAGAAAACAATTCTAAAGAAGAATAATTTTTTTTGCCACGAATTTCACGAATTTGCGCTAATTTATTAGCCACAGATTAAAGGATTAAAATGATTGCAAACCTACCTATATGAATCATTTTAATCCTTTAATCTGTGGCTAACTTTTTTATTTCGCTTCAAACCTCTAAACCTTTGCACCTCCCACCCTTTGCAACTTTTCAAAAAAATCTCAGTACCTTAGCGCCTCAGAACCTAAGTACCTTTAAAAAAAATGAAACAAATCACTTCAATACAAAATCCGTTTATAAAATCGCTCGTTTTACTACAAGAAAAGGCAAAAGCCCGAAAACAAACCGGAACATTTTTGATTGAAGGATTACGCGAAATTTCACTTGCCATAAAAGGCGGTTACGAAATAGAAACTGTTTTGTTTTTACCGGAATTGATAACTGAAAATCAGATTAATAAATTGGTAAATACACCAGTTTCATTAATCGAAATCAATAAAGAAGTCTATCAGAAACTAGCCTATCGCGATACTACCGAAGGAATTTTGGCTATAGCCAAAACCAAATCGATGTCATTATCTGATTTAAAATTATCTGATAATCCGTTGATAATTGTCGCTGAAGCACCTGAAAAACCAGGGAATATTGGCGCACTTTTACGTACTGCCGATGCTGCAAATCTGGATGCCGTTTTGATTGCCAACCCAAAAAGCGATTTGTACAACCCAAATATTGTTCGTTCAAGCGTTGGTTGTTTGTTTACCAACCAGATTGCCACAGGAACAACAGCCGAAATTATTGCTTTTTTGAAAGAAAAAAAGATCGATTTTTACTGTGCTACACTACAAAATTCAACCTCTTATCATACACAGGATTTTACTACTCCAACCGCTTTGGTTGTGGGTACGGAAGCCACAGGATTAACACAGGATTGGCGTGATGCCGCAACTCAGAATATTATTATTCCAATGCAGGGCGAAATCGACAGCATGAACGTCTCTGTTGCGGCGGCTATTTTAATTTTTGAAGCCAAACGCCAAAGAGGATTTAATTAATTACAAATTCAAAATTATGAGTTATAAATTATCACTTTTAGCCTTATTATTTTCTTTTTCAGTTTCGGCTCAAATTACGAATCAGGAAGTAGATGAATTGGTGAATCGTACCATAAAAGCTTTTGATGTTCCCGGAATTGCGGTTGCAATTGTAAAAGACGGAAAAGTAGTATTGGCAAAAGGATATGGAGTAAAATCGGTTTTGACACAACAAAAAGTATATGCCAATACCCTTTTTGGGATTGCGTCAAATAGTAAAGCATTTACAACGGCAGCACTTGCTATGCTGGTAGATGAGGGTAAAATAAAATGGGATGATAAAGTCCTGAAATATCTTCCGGATTTTAAAATGTACGATGATTATGTGACTCGCGAATTCACAATTCGTGATCTTTTGACACACAGAAGCGGCCTCGGACTTGGAGCGGGAGATTTGATGATCTGGCCTGACGGAAGTGATTTTAAAGCGCAGGATATCGTTCATAATTTAAGATACTTAAAACCGGTTTCGAGTTTTAGAACCAAATACGATTATGACAATTTGATGTACATTATCGCAGGAGAAATTGTACATGTTGTAAGCGGAAAAACCTGGGCAGATTTTGTTGAGGAACGCATCATGAAACCTCTGGAAATGAACAATAGCGTAGCCTCTGTAAAACGTTTAAGAGACACTACAAACGTTATTACGCCGCATGTTCCTGTTGACGGAAAACTGAAAACGATAAAACGTTATGAAAATCAGCTTTTTGATGGAGCTGCCGGAATTTATTCAAGCGTAAATGATTTGAGTAAATGGGCGATTTTACAAATCAACAATGGGAAATACGGAGACAATAAGCAATTATTTTCAGAGAAAGAACACGACGAAATGTGGCAATTGCAAACCATTATTCCGGCAAAAACAAAACTACCTTACAATACTCATTTTTCAGGATATGGTTTAGGTTGGTTTTTGAGTGATGTAAAAGGATACAAACAAGTTTCGCATACCGGCGGATTAGAAGGAAATGTGACACAAACTACCTTGATTCCGGAGATAGGTTTAGGAATTATTGTCCTGACCAATCAACAATCCGGAGCGGCATTTACTGCCATAACAAATACGATAAAGGACAGTTATTTGGGAATTAAACCCGAAGATTATGTAACCACTTACAGCAACCGTGCGAAAGCCAGCGAAGAATCAGCAGATAAAGTGACTGACGAAGTTTGGGCAGCCGTTGCAAAAAATAAAAAGGACAAACTAAAAATTGATTTCTCTAAAATAACCGGGACCTACAAAGACAATTGGTTTGGAGAAGTTATCATAACAGAGAAAAAAGGAAAAGCCTATTTTGCATCAAAACGTTCGCCACAACTTGTTGGTGAAGTTTTCTTTTATAAAGATGGAAATTATGTCGTAAAATGGAACAACGCCTTTTTTCATGCCGATGCACATCTACTTTTCAAATACGGTGAAACCGGAAAAGTAATCAACTTAAAAATGCTTCCCATCTCTGAACTAACTGATTTTAGTTATGATTTTCAGGATTTGGATTTTATGAAAGAGTAGTTTTAGATTTTAGATTTTAGATTTTAGATTTTAGATTTTAGATTTTAGATTTTAGATTTTAGATTTTAGATTTTAGATTTTAGATTTTAGATTTTAGATTTTAGATTTTAGATTTTAGATTTTAGAT
>Ga0247809_1000744_pt1 | contig 14839 bp, 14 predicted proteins | sample UWRJL104311B1_FD_180951 | JGI IMG/M metagenome (GOLD analysis project Ga0247809, IMG submission 180951) | Plant litter microbial communities from Arlington Agricultural Research Station in Wisconsin, United States - UWRJ-L104-311B-1 | ecosystem: Environmental > Terrestrial > Plant litter >...
ACACCTCCAGTACCATCCGCGCCTCGAGACAGCTGATGCCATGCCGGCGGGCCAAATAGATGAAACTGTATTGTTTCGCCTCGGCGCCATAGAGATAGTATTTGATCTCGATTGGCCGGTTCAATTGGGAAGTGGTCCGGAAGGCATCGCCTGGACGATGACTTGGCGCACGGACCGGCCACCCAGGACGGGCGTGCTCTCGATCCAGACTTCGACCTCTAAGCCCGCCGCTTCGGCTTCAAGCAATGCATCCCCCAGCTCCCGCGCCTTGGCTATGGCCGTGATTAACAACTGCAAGCGGTCGTAGTCGGTGGAAGTGGTCAATGCACAGTCACAGGCTATGGATACCGACGACTCCTAACCTGCCGATGTGAACCCAAGAATTAACTGGGTTAGTGGCCACGTTCGATAAGCTTCTGCCGCGGAATTAGTGATCGAGTATGGATGGATTATCCATAAGTACGTTGGTCGTGTAGGTCAAAGCAGCTCGAAGTGTGGCTCTAGCCCATGGGCTGGGCAGGAAGCCCCCGCCAGTGGCAGCAGAATATTGCCATCACGAACACGCATTTGACGGCCGCCGCATCACAGCAGCATACATCTCGGCAAATTTCAGTCACCTGCCAACCCACTGTCCGCAATCGATCGAACGACCCGAATTAGGTTTCTCATTCGCCGACAGAGAAGCGGCGGGATGTCGATGCCAAAAGAATAGTGTTGTTGCGAGGCGATGAGGACGGGACCCGATCAGCACAACCTACTCGGCCGAGCTTCGCTGTGCCAGCACATCCGGACGGCCAAAGAAATATCCCTGTGCCTCATCTGCTCCAAGCTCTACCAGAGTTTTCGCCTCTCGTGCCGTTTCCACCCCCTCTGCGATGATCGTGCATCCAGTTTGCCGCGCAAAGGTGCAAACGGCCCCGGCGAGAGCTCGCTTGACGCCATCGGTGTCGATGTCTCGAACCAGGCTGATATCCAATTTGATGAGATCGGGCTGCAGCATCAGCACATGCCGCATGCTTGAGTAGCCCGCGCCGGCATCATCGACGGCAATAAGCATGCCGCCCGCCCGAAGCGGTGCCAACGCCTGAAGCACCTCGTCATAATCACCGACGGCATGATGTTCAGTCAGTTCGAGGACGACCCGATCGAGACCGAATTCGAAGAGTTCCAGAGGTACGCCATGTTGAACCAGCGTCTGAGGTGAACAGTTCAGGTGCAACAAACTTGAGGCAGCTGCGCTGCTATAATCCGAAACCGCTCGCCGTATGGCAGCCATTTCCAGTTCGGCACCCAAGCCCACGATTGCGGCGTCCGCGAACCATAAATCGGGCGTCCGAACAGGCAAAGACGAAAAACGAGCGAGTGCTTCGTGTCCGACTACGGTGTTGTCTGCGAGGCGTACGATGGGCTGGAAGACAATGGATGGATCGCCCAGCTGCAAGGCCCGCGCCACACGTTCCCGGCGCGGGTCTGCTCCAGAGGTTTCGTGCTCTGCATCGATATGGAAGGCCATCACCTCGGCGAAGGCCCTCATGGTACACAGGTCCCGCTCACTCAGCCTTGGCTCAGCTGTATGGCTGAGGCAGCAGAACGTGCCGTAGACCTGACCATCCTTCAGTTGGATCGGGACGCTAAGATGCGCGCCAACCGGCATGTCCATGCCAGTGCTTAGACTTTCGGCGGCTGGGACAAGGGCGGTGTCGGGTATCAGCTGAGGCAAATGGCCCGCAGCGACCCTCGCGCAGAAGCCCTGGTCCATCGGCATCGAGGACCCCTGCTCGATCGGGGTATTCCCATTGGCGTCGACAACTCGAAAGGTACGGAACTGATCGCCAAACTCAGAGATGAAGCCGACGTCCATGCCAAGATGCGTCCTGACCGCCCGAACCATTGCCCTGAGCAGGTCGTTTGATTTGTCGAGATGTCCGCCCCGAGCCAATAGCAGTGTCAAATTTTAGCGAGTCCAATCAGCATTTTCAGGTCCAGATAGATCCAGGCCGCCGTTCATCTTGTGGTCAGGCTATCATCGTATGCCTACAAACATCTCAAGGACGGCACCATAGATCGCTCGCGACGACTTTTATGACCCCCCATCCAAGTATCCGAATTCGACGCGGTTTCGACCAGACGTCTTGGCCCGGTATAGCAAGTCATCTGCAGCCACGAACAAAGCGTCGTAGCTGGCTCGGCGCGTGAAGTGTACTCCGCCGATGCTGACCGATATCGCTCCAAAATTGTGACCTGGCGAAAAGCCTGAGCGCTGGACCGCATCGCGAATGCGCTCGGCGATCGACCCCGCATGATCGGTCGATGCGCCAGGAAGGAACACTCCGAACTCTTCGCCACCGATCCGACCAACAATGTCGGCACCTCGCAGCACCGTTTTGATCGTCTGTGCGATGACCTTGAGCGCTTGATCTCCGCGCTCGTGCCCATAGCGGTCGTTGATTGATTTGAAGTGATCTGCATCGACTACAAGGAATGCGCCGGACCGGGCTTCCTCCTTTGTCTCGGTAAGATAGGCGTCCACCAGCATCTTGAACGCGCCGCGGTTCAGTATTTCCGTGAGGCTATCCGTCGATGCCAGTGTCGCGAGCTCTCGTTGGGTGATTGCCAACTCCCGCATTTTGGACAGCAGGAGCCAAAGCAAGGGACCAGCCAGAAGCGTGGGTACCAGGATGTCGGTGATAATGGAACGTTGGACCTGTTCAGGGCTGAGCTCGGGAAAGTTGAAAGAATCCACGACCAAGGCAACCGTCACGCAGAGAACAACGCCCAGGATGGTCAAAAGCCCGACGCGCGTTCTGCTAGTTGGCGAAAGGTCGATCTTCACGGCTGACTCCGAACGGACGCTTGGGTGGTCAACTGTATCCCGCAAGTCTGAACACGGCGCCCGCCCTAGGTCACAAAACTGGACGTGGTTAACCTTTGGTTCGCTGTCTGTGGTTGTCGATTGCGAGTTTTCTCCCTGCTTTTCAAGTATGGATCGTTGTCGATGAGCTTGTCGGCGGGCCGATATTGGCGAGTTGTAGATGTTACATTTCTTGGCTTCTTAGGGTGGGAAGGTGACTGCCAGCAAGTCGCGCGCTTGCCCTTGGTCTTCGCCTGGCATTTGAGAGTGCATGAGGCCGATCACCAGGATATGGCCAACAATGGTGATTGCCACATATGCGGGAGGTTCGTCAGCACGATCGTTGCACCTTGGGATTACTTGGCCTGGCTTGTTCCTATGGCGATCATCCTGCCACTTCTAATCTTGCCATCGATCAAGAGAGCGATATTGGGCTTTCAGTGGACCAAGAAAGACGCGGATCCCTACAAGGGGAATGAGTGCAAAGCATGATGTTGTCCACGGCAGCCAAACGCCCTCAAACCTCGTTGAGAAGCAACCGCGCTAAGGAGCCTACGATGATCCTACCTCCCCATATTACTCTCAATGATGGCAATAGCATTCCACGCATTGGCTTGGGCGTCTGGCGCCTCGCCAATGTCGAAGCTCCTCAACTGGTGGCTGATGCGATCGACGCAGGATATCGGCACATTGACACCGCCGAAGCCTATCAAAATGAAGCAGGGGTGGGTCGAGGTGTAAAGCTCGCCAAGGCTCGTCGTCGTGACCTGTGGATCACCTCAAAGCTGCAAACCAGCTTTCAAGGCTATGATAGTACAATGCGTGCCTTTGATCAGACCGTGACCAAGCTCGAGCTTGACCAGCTCGACCTGTTTCTCGTGCATTGGCCAGCGCCGGGCCGAGATAAATATGTCGAGACCTGGAAGGCATTCGTCGACCTGCAGAAGCAGGGCCGTATTCGCTCAATCGGCGTATCTAATTTCCTCCCGGAGCATCTGGAACGGATCATCGGGGAGTCCGGGGTGACACCGTCGGTCAACCAGATCGAGCTTCATCCAAGGTTCCAACAAGGCGCAAGTCGCGACTGGCATCAGCAGCATGGCATCGTGACCGAGAGTTACAGCCCTCTTGGCGGCAAAGGCAATGACCTACTACTAGATCCGGTAATCACCCGGATCGCGAAACGGCATGGCAAATCACCGGCTCAGGTAGTCATCCGCTGGCATCTGCAACTCGATCTTGTGGTCCTGCCCAAATCCAGCAAACTTGAACGCGCGATGGAGAACCTCGATGTGTGGGATTTCGAGCTGACTGAGGAAGACATGGCATCTATCGCTGGTCTCGACAGTCCGGACGGCAAAACCCTGCCGCACCCTAACGACCTCAACGATTAACCGCATTAGCCTAGCTTTAGGTCTCGAGATTTTGTGAGAAGAAAGGGCGGCGGGCGCTAATACAAGCCTTTCTTGGCAGACTTTCGTTGTGACACGAGCGCGGCGACCTGAATATCCGACCGCGGGCCAAAGACGGCGTACCACCCGTTGGTGACGGCAATCTGCGGAGCTAAGGTTTGTCATGGGAACTTTCCTCAAGTCCTAACATTGTGAAAATCAGAGACCGGCGCGCGTCAACTGGACGTGGCGGCATAGGGAACAGGGATGGTTTTCCAGTCTCCCGCCCTGGCCAACGAAACGGCAGCCGAGCCCTTATCCCGCCCGCGCCGGTCTCAATTCCTTCCTACCGGCGCCTCCGTAATAAGCTGTACCCCCTTGCAAGTGGGGCGTAACGTCGGTCATCCCGTAGCGTCGGAAGGGAAAAGACCATGACCGTAGAAACAGAAATCCTGGCTGCTCGCCGCGTACTTATCGTCGAAGACGAAGCGTTGATCGCCATGGCGGTCGAGGACGAAGTCCGGCGTCTCGGCTGCACCGACATGTTCGTCGCCTACAATAAGGCGCAGGCCCTGCATGAGATCGATTCCTATATGCCAGCGTTTGCGATCATCGACGTCAGCCTGACGGATACGGGAGAGGACTACGAGATCGCCGATCGGCTGGCAGAGCGCGGCATCCCATTTATCTTCTCGAGCGGACACCTGGCTGGCGAGCTGCCGGACCGCCACGTCGGACGACCGTTTGTCAGCAAGCCGATGCAGTCTTCGGACTTCGCCGAAGCCGTGCGGATGGCGTTCGGCAGATAACGGCACAGATTCCTGCAAAGAGCGACCAATCGGTCTGAATGGTCACCATCTGGGCACATCTATGCGGCGCGTGCTGGAACTGCCGTCCTCCAACCAGTTGTTCGGTACAATCAACCCAGCACTGGACGAGGCAACGTACCTGCTGGCCCGTGTGCGACGCACTCCGCTATCGGTCTACATGCGGCAGGATTGCAAAGCCTGCGACAGCCCGGCATCCACACCCAGGTCCGCCCTGATAAGCCCATGGCTCCAGCGCTGCCGCGCGCGCGGCCTCTGCCAGGGCGGGCAGTCAACGATCGGATACCAGCAGAGGCCGGTTATATCCGCCCCTAAGCTTCGGGCCGCCGCAATCTCGCTTTGCATCGCCCTCAGCCAATCTGCCTTGTTGAAGCCCGGATGCCGCCGGTGGTGGATCGGATGGCCGTCATGCCAACTGGTCTCAGAGACCAGGATCGGCTTGCCGTAGCGCTTCCAGGTCTTGAGCAGCGCTTTAAACAGGCTCGTCCGCGCGGTATGGGGGTAATAGTTGATGCCGACCACATCGACCCCGATCTCTCGCACCAGACGATCCGTGGCGGCGAACTGCCGCTCGCCGATGCCGGTGATCGGATCGGTGGTGAGGACGCGGACGTCGGGATGGTGCTCGCGCGCTACCCGCACCAGAGTGACGGCCAGATCGACCGCCTGCTCCCAGCCCATCCCGGCCAGCATCGGATAGACCATTGGCTCGTTGACCGGGCAGATCCAGAATGGCCGGTGTGGATCGGCGGCCTGCGCGCAGCGGGCGGCATGCCCGACAGGATCGGGCGGCGGGTCGTAATGATTAAGATCCCAGATCACTTGCATGCCCGTCTCTGCCGCCAACGCGAGGCGCGGCTGGGGGTCGTGCCGCCACGGCAGGCCGTCGCGGGCGATGGTCATGCCGTGCTCGATCGCGATGCGGTAATGCTGCCGCATGCGGTCCTTCGGCAAGTGCCGTGTGGTGACCAGAAGGTCATGCCCGTTCCAGCCAAGGTGGCCGCATTCGAACCCGGCCATCAGTGAGGATGAGAAGAGGCTTTGTGGAGGCGCGGCACTGCGCGCTTCGAGCGCATCGAAATAGGCGAACAGGTCGGGACTGGTGGAAAGAAGAGTTGGAATCGCGGGCCTCGTCGAGCAGAACAAACCGCGAATGGCGCGACTTGCCAAGAGGCAATCGGTGGCGGGCCGACCGTGATGGCCGGCCCGAGCCGGTTAGCCCAAGCTAGCCTGCAGTTCTTCGAGGTGGTCGATGTGCTCTTTGATGCTGCCGCGGGCCTGCTTGGCGACGCTGAGATGCTCGCGATTGGTGCCCACCATCAGATAGTCCTCCTGAATGGCCAAGAGCTTTTTGTGGCCTTCCAGATTGGCCGTGACATAGGCCTTGTCGAAGTCGGCACCGCTGAGGCCATCGAGTTCGTCGAGCTTGGCCTTGCCGGCGGCATCGACCATGGCCATGGCTTCGTCGTCGGTTGGCGGCATCAGCGCGCCCTGCGCGGCGTCGGGGCCAGCCTTCATCGATTTAAGGATATCGCCGACAGTTTCCTGCTCGGCCACCTCCCAGGTGGCGAATTGCTTGACCTTGGCATCGCTGGCCTTGGCCACGGCCTTGCGGCTCTGCAGTAGCGACAGCGCGCCGACCATGCCGGTCTGTTCGGCATGTTTGGTTTCGGCCTCGCCCATGGCGGGCGTAGCCTGGGCAAAGGCCTTGGTAGAGAGCAGGGCGACGGAGCCGAGGGCGGCACCGGAGAGAAGAAGACGGCGATCCATTGGATGTCCTTTCGAGGCGAGGACAGCCCAAAAGGGGCATACCGTGTTGGAGTTGCTTTGATTAACAGACGCGTCGAGAGCCGCTATGGCCAATCAAGCAGCACAGCAGCCTCGAACCTTTTCGCCAATGGCTGGTTATGGCTGCAGAATAGGGGGAGAAGATGCAGTCTAGATGGCCTCGTCGTCTATGGATCGTCCGCCATGGCGAGAGCACCGGCAATGTCGCCCGACAAGCCGCAATGGATGCAGGTCTCGCCGAGATCAATATCGATCACCGCGATATCGACGTGCCTCTCAGTGAGTTGGGTGAAGAGCAGGCTGCTGCGCTTGGTCGGTGGTTTGCGAGCAACCGGGCCGATGGGGTGCCTGAGGTTGTTATCGGATCGCCCTATGCGCGCGCGCAAAAGACGGCCGAGATCATTGCCCAGCATGGGCGCTTCGAGAACGCCGAATTCAGTTGGGACGAGCGTTTGCGTGAGAAGGAATTCGGCATCCTTGACCGGCTGACGACATCTGGCATTCTCGAGCGCTATCCGGAGCAGGCGCGCTTCCGCACCCTGCTGGGCAAGTTCTACCATCGTCCGCCGGCCGGGGAGAGTTGGTGCGATGTCGTCCTTCGATTGCGCAGCTTGATGGACACCATCGGGCTGCATCATGCTGGACAGGATGTCTTGATCGTCAGCCATCAGGTAGTGGTCCTGTGCCTGCGCTACCTGTTAGAGCGCTTGAGCGAAGAGCAGATTCTGGCCATCGACCGGGAAGGCGACGTCGCCAATTGTTCGATTACCGAATACCATTTCGTCGACAGCAGTCGGAAAGGTGGCGAGCTTGCCCTGCAGCGCTACAATTTTGTTGCCCCGCTTGAGGAGCATGGCGCGACGGTGACCGCAGAACCACCCCTGGCCAGGCAATGACGGGCCATTCCGTCACGCGGGCATTCCTCGCCCAGCACCCATTGCCAATGCCCGAAGGCGAAGTGGACAAGGACGCGCGCGGGCGGGTGATGGTCGTAGGTGGCAACCGTGAGGTACCCGGCGCGGTCCTGCTGGCCGGGATCTCCGCCCTGCGGGCCGGCGCCGGCAAGCTGCAGATTGCGACCGCCGCGTCCTGTGCTGTTGCCCTGGCGGTGGCCGTTCCCGAGGCCCGCGTCACTGGACTGGTCGAAAATGCCGCAGGCGATATCGACCCTGCCAATGCACAGGCGATCCTGGACTGCATTCAACCTCATGATGCGGTGGTTCTTGGCCCTGGCATGCTGGATGATCATGCTGCTGGACAGCTTGCAGCGTCCTTACTGACCTCCCTCGATGGACCCACTTTCGTTGTCGATGCAGCAGCATTGACCGGCATGCGGCATCATTTAGACCAACTTAAAAAACATGCCGGCCGAACGGTCATGACACCACATGCCGGAGAGATGGCTACATTCCTCGACATGGATCGAGACGCTGTGATGACCGACCCGATCGGGGCGGCCCGGCGAGCGGCAGCCGGCTCGGGTGCAGTGGTCGTTATGAAAGGCAGTTGCACTTACATCGCCAGCCCCCAGGGTGAGGTTTGGGCAAGTCAGCATGGCAATGCTGGGCTGGCCACGTCGGGGTCGGGCGACACCCTGGCCGGCATTGTCGCGGGTCTCTTGGCGCGGGGTGCTCCGCCGGTCTTGGCGGCCCAATGGGCAGTGTTTATCCATGGAGAGGCCGGCGACCGACTGAAGCAGACCTATGGCATCCTGGGTTACCTAGCTCGGGAAATTCCGGGCTACATTCCGCGCATCATGGCAGACCTGGCTTAGACGCGACGCCATCGTTCAAGGCGGACAGGCTGCAACAGGGGTGAAGGCCCACTGCCTGTGGGAACTTCGGCTCCTCCCGATGGTTGGCGTTCCGAGCCACGGAGTTTTCCCATGTCAGATGAAACAGCATTCCCGACCGAAACCCCCGCCCAGCAGCAAAATCCACCGGGTATGACGGGAGAAATGACGCCGCTGCCCGATCATGGTGAGGACAGCTATGTGGGGAGCGGCAAGCTCACCGGAAAGGTCGCATTGATCACCGGCGCTGATAGCGGCATTGGTCGAGCTGTCGCTATAGCATTTGCCCGTGAAGGTGCAGACGTCGTGCTGTCCTATCTGAGCGAGGATGGCGATGCGCATTCGACCGCCAAGCTGGTCGAAGAAGCCGGCCGTCGGGCACTCGTCATTGCTGGAGACATCACTAGCGAGTCCCACTGCAAACACTTGGTAGACGCTGCGGTTACCCAACTGGGGGGACTGGATATCCTGGTCAACAATGCCGCCTTCCAGCGCACTCACGACGATATAAGCGAGATCACTGCCGAGGAGTGGGACACGACGTATCGCACGAACATTTACGCGCCCTTCTTCCTCTCCAAGGCGGCCGTTCCGCACATGAAGCGTGGTAGCTCCATCATCAATACGACCTCCATCCAGTCCAAGTCACCGTCGGGAGCGCTGCTGGCCTATGCCAGTACCAAGGGCGCCATTTCCAACTTCACCGCCGGGCTGGCTGAGATGCTTGGCGAAAAGGGCATTCGCGTGAACGCCGTCGCACCCGGACCGATCTGGACGCCGCTGATCCCGTCGACCATGCCCCCTGAAAGGGTCGCAAGCTTTGGCAAGGACACCCCGCTCGGGCGGGTAGGCCAGCCGGCCGAACTCGCGGCCGCCTATGTCCTACTGGCATCGAAAGAGGCCAGCTACATGACCGGCTCGGTGATTGCGGTGACTGGTGGAGAGCCGATGCTCTGACAAACGGACCCGGTCCGACGCGAAAGAGTAGCAAAGGTAGATGCACGGGACGGATCGGGACGCTAGCGATGCCGCTGCTGCGATCACCGGCCCAACGCAGCAACCGGTGGAACTAGACGACTGGCATATCCGACGACCCGGCTCAGCTGAAATCGCGGATCGTAACCGGCCTGCCAACGACCGCCGAAGACGCTAGGCCGGCAAGGCTGTATGCACGCAATCATAGGTGCTTTCTGAGATACCGGGCGGTCCGGCCTTTTTCGTTCGCTGCCACCTGAGCAGGAGTCCCGCTTGCCACGATCTTTCCTCCTTCTTCGCCTGCGCCCGGCCCGATGTCGATGACCCAGTCGCTGGCGGCCGCAACTCCCATGTCGTGGTCGACGGCAATGACTGTGTTCCCAGCATCCACGAGGGCGTGCACATGGATCAGAAAGCGTTCGACATCGCTCGGATGGAGACCGGTAGTTGGTTCGTCAAGAATGTAGAGCGTTCCGCCTCTCCCCCCTCGCTGGAGTTCGGTTGCCAGTTTCACCCGTTGTGCTTCACCCCCCGAAAGCTCGGTCGCAGGCTGCCCGAGCCGCAGATAGCCCAACCCGACATCCTTAAGGACAGTCAAGGGTCTGCTCACGGACGCGGTTTCCGAAAAGAAATCGGCCGCCGTGTCGACGGTCATGTCCAGCACCTCGGCGATGGTTTTGTCCTGGTATTGTACCTCTAGCGTCTTCCCGTTGAAGCGCGAGCCGTGACAGACAGGACAGGGCGTGTAGACACTAGGTAGGAACAGAAGTTCGACCATGACGAAGCCCTCTCCCTCGCACCGTGGACATCGCCCCTTGGCGACATTGAAGGAAAACCGACCGGGATCGTAGCGTCGACGCTTGGCCAGCGGCGTACTGGCGAACAACGAGCGCACGTGATCGAAGAGCCCCGTATAGGTCGCAAGGTTGGAGCGCGGCGTGCGGCCTATTGCTTTTTGGTCGACTTCCACGAGGCGCCGAATATTCTCTATTCCGCGCACGATCCTGCCCTCGGTCGGCGGTACGGCGTCATCCTCAACAGTGTTCGTTTCGGAATCGAGCTCCGTGCGTGGCGCCTTCCCCAATGCATCACCGACCAATGCCACCAGTGCCTGCCCGACTAGGCTGGATTTCCCTGACCCGGATATCCCCGTTACCGTCGTCAGAACACCCAAAGGAATTTCACAATGCAGGTCCTGCAGATTGTTGCGCGTCACGCCTTCAAGCTCCAGCCAGCCGTGCGGCGTCCGGAGTTCGCGACTTGTCTTGATCTGCTTTCGGGCCAGGTGACGTCCGGTCTCTGATATCTTAACGTCGGTCAGACCCCCTAATGGTCCGCTATAGAGTATCCGCCCGCCCTTTTCTCCGGCACCGGGACCGACATCGACGACCCAATCCGCTTGTTGGATTATGTCGAGCTCGTGTTCGACCACGAACAACGAATTTCCTGCGTCCTTCAATCGCCGGAGCGCGCGCAACAGCGCCTCCGTATCGGCTGGATGCAGCCCGGCGGACGGCTCGTCCATCACATAGACCACGCCGAACAAGTTCGAGACGACCTGGGTCGCCAGTCGCAGCCGCTGTAGCTCGCCCACCGACAAGGTTGGTGTGGAGCGCTCGAGGGTGAGGTATCCAAGACCAAGATCCAACAGCACCTCGAGTCGGCGGCCCATATCGGAGGCGATGCGCTCGACGACGACAGCCCTTTCGGGCGCCTTCTCGCGCAAGCGGGACAACTTTTCGCCCGCGGCGTATGGAGCGAACATCCGTGCCAGCCGACTTAGTGGCAGGTCGCCAAGTTCAGTTATGTTCAATCCCTCGAAGGTGATTGAAAGCGACTCTCGCCTGAGCCGAAGGCCGCCGCAAAGCTCACAAGGGCGGCTAACCATGTATTGCGCGGCGCGTCTCTTCATCATGGCGCTCGCCGTTGTGGCGTAGCTGTGCGTAACGTGCCGGCGTGCGCTGGAGAACGTGCCCATGTATGCCGGTTGGACCTTGTCGCGAATGGCCCGTTTTACTTCGGCCATCGTGTATCCGGGATAAACCGGAACTTCGGGCTGCTCCTCGGTGAACAGGATCCAGTCGCGGGTTTTCTTGGGCAATTCGCGCCAAGGCGTGTCGACTTCGATGCCGAGAGTGATGAGGATGTCCCGCAGATTTTGCCCGCCCCATGCCCTGGGCCAGGCTGCGACCGCGCGTTCGCGGATGGTGAGCGAGGGGTCCGGCACCATCGAGGCCTCGGTGACCTCGTGGATGCGGCCGAGCCCGTGGCATTTTGGGCAGGCGCCTTCTGGGGTGTTGGGTGAAAAGGATTCGGCCTCTAGATGCGGTTGCCCTGGTGGGTATTTTCCAGTCCGCGAATAGAGCATCCGAAGGAGGTTGGAGAGTGTGGTCACACTGCCGACCGACGATCGCGCCGTGGGTGATCCACGCTGCTGCTGCAACGCGACCGCGGGCGGCAAACCTTCGATCCGGTCGACGTCCGGAACGCCGACCTGATGGAAAAGTCGTCGAGCGTAAGGGGACACGGATTCGAGATAGCGTCGTTGCGCCTCCGCATACAGGGTGCTGAATGCAAGCGATGACTTTCCCGATCCCGATACGCCGGTGAATACCACCAAGGCGTTCCTTGGGACATCGACGTCGATGTCCTTCAGATTATGCTCACGTGCGCCGCGTACGTGCACAAAGCCATTGTTGGCGGAATTGCTATCGACCGGGCTGCTGGAAGGGACTGGTGCTTCGGCATCGTTCGGCATCGGAACACTCCTGAACTCCGTGACGCTTGTCGGACGCTATTGTGCCGCAGTGCTCTCGTGGTCTACCCCACCCACCGTCATGCCGTAATTCTGTATAAGCTTTCAAAATAAAAGTCGCATCGGTCTTAATGCTGATGGACGGCTTAAGGTGTCAGATCGGACCTACGATAAGCGACCTTGATCCGTTTCCAAAATATACCGGGCAAATCGTCTTGGGATCCAAGGAGTCTAAAATGACCAACCAAGCATCGCGCGAAGTATGGTCCGCAATGGCAAACGGGCTCAGGTGCAAATGCCCCCGTTGCGGGAAAGGACGACTGTTTCGGCAATACCTCAAAGTGGCGGAGGCTTGCGACAGGTGCGGGCTGGATTTTTCTCATCATCGTGCTGACGACCTTCCCGCATATGTGGCAATCACCATTGTTGGCCACATCCTGGTGATCGGTCTCATGCACTCACAAATGTCGGGTGAAGAAATTGCACCTTGGGTTTACTTGGCCTGGCTAGTGCCGATGGCAATCATACTTCCACTTCTAATCCTGCCATCGATCAAGGGAGCGATAGTGGGCTTTCAGTGGGCCAAAAAGATGCACGGCTTTTAAGCCGCGGACGCTGATGCGATCCGAACTGGATCCGAACCCTCGAGGGGTATTAGCGGTGCAGCGCCGGCATTTCCCTTTGACAATCCGTAGCGGGACGCCAGGTCGGCGGTCACTGCGGTGGCTGCACGTTGGACGCGCTGACCCCACCATCGACAGGAATGTTTGCCCCGGTGATAAAGCTCGCATCCGCGCTTGCCAAAAAGGCAATAGCCGCGGCCACTTCTTCGGGCTCGCAGGGACGGCCCAGCGGAATGCGCTCGTTAATCTTGGCAAGGCCGTCGGCGTCCCGAACGTATCCTTGGTCATGCCCGTTCGCGTCAGGCTGGGACAAACGGCGTTGACCCGTATGCCGCGCTTGCCCAGATCCATGGCAAGCGAGCGGGTGAAATTGACGACGCCACCTTTGGCGGCATTGTAGGGCAAGGTGTTCCAGTCGCCGCCCGTGCCCGAAACCGATGCCGTGTTGACGATCGAACCCTTGGTCTTTTCCAGATGCGACACCGCTGCCCGGCAGCCATAGAACACACCATCGAGGTCCGTCGCGATGACCTTGCGCCAATCCTCATCTGAAATGGTCGCCGGATCGCCGCCCGAATAGACGCCGGCATTGTTGACCAGTACATCCAACCGCCCGAAGTGATCGACGGTCCTTGCCACCATGTGATTGACCTGTTGGGCGTCCGTGACGTCGGCGGTGATGGCCAGCACTGCATCTTTGCCAATGGCTGCGCTGATATCCCCCAGATCGGCGATATCAACGAGCGCAAGCTTGGCACCCTCACTGGCAAAGCGTTTCGCCGTCGCCGCGCCGATCCCCGACCCAGCGCCCGTTATCAGAATGACCTTGTCCTTGAACCTGCGCATGGCAAATCCCTGCTGTTTGATGAGCAGGCAACGACCGAGCCCTGAGCGGACATCGCGGTTGAGGGGCGGCCGACAACCAGATCGTGGTGGAAAGCGGACTAGCAGCTCTTGGAACACAAACTCGGAAAGCATACTCTTCTAGGCCCAGTCCTCCTTACATGTTCTACCTTCGACTAGATTGCCCAGTGCGGACGATCTCAGGCTGCTGAGATCGGCATCGATAGGATCAGCCGCAGTCATCGAGCACCTTAGCTATTGCTGCAGAAGAACCCTTTGCGCCGAACCTCTGCCGATCAAGGAACTGAAGTCCGCCAGTCGTCGTCGACTTCACGAAGGCCAATTCCATGCTTTCGCTTGCCTGCTGGGCGGTCCGGGCCCATTGCTTGGCGACCGGCCCACGGATGAGCACCGAGCTTCCATCGTGGTGAATCATCGGAAAATCCTGCGCGAAGCCTGTGTCGCTTCCAGTGGACACGTCGCTGCCACCCGCGTTCATGGCAAGGCTCAAAGACTGAGCTTCGGCCACCACGGTATCCGGCTTCCTGATCCAATAGGCCATAGCAAGGTCCCCGCCACGGCATGCGAACTGGAACTGGGCTTGTTCATTGTCGGCATACGCAATGGGCGTAACGCCGCCTTCGTACTTCCAATCAGCAGCTGCAGCGGGGACCGAGAATAGGCAGAGACACATCAATAGGGGTTTGAGCATGGACACATTCGTGTGGGGATGTTTGGGGACGCAATGCTAAGATGCTGCGAGTATCGTCATCGCTGCTGGTTATAGAAAGTCCACAGTGACCCCAGGCGTGACCATGGCTGCCAGTTCTTCGGCGTCCCAGTTGGTGAGTCGAATGCACCCGTGTGAGCCCGTTTTGTCGATCCGAGCAGGCTCGGGGGTGCCATGTATGCCGAACGACGGTTTCGATAGCCCGATCCACACAGACCCTACAGGGCCGTTTGGTCCTGGCGGGATGGTGAGCACGCCCGTGTT
>Ga0247809_1000745_pt1 | contig 14816 bp, 10 predicted proteins | sample UWRJL104311B1_FD_180951 | JGI IMG/M metagenome (GOLD analysis project Ga0247809, IMG submission 180951) | Plant litter microbial communities from Arlington Agricultural Research Station in Wisconsin, United States - UWRJ-L104-311B-1 | ecosystem: Environmental > Terrestrial > Plant litter >...
GGTGGAGCGGTCGGCGGCGGCGGGGTGCCGACCGGCATATTCAGGTTGACCGAGTGGTTGGCCTTGGGAATCGTAATGATCATCATGATAATCAGCACCAGCATCACGTCGATGAGGGGCGTCATGTTCATTTCCATCATTGGTTCCGGGTCCGCGCCAGCTGCAGCCGGGGAGCCGACATTCATACTCATGGATGTTTCCTTTTCAAAAGGGCAGGCCTGAACTACAGGCCTGCGGTGCACTAGCCGGGTTTAACCCCTATCAGGCGGTTCGGTGATGAAGCCGACCTTCTGAATACCAGCGCGCTGGGTCGTGAAGATAACCTTGCCGATGGCTTCGTAGCGTGTTTCTTGGTCGCCACGAACATGGACTTCCGGCTGAGGCAACTTGACTGCTTCCACCTTCAGAAAATCGAACAACTCATTCGCGTCGCGCATTTTCTTCTGATTCCAGTAGATGTCGCCATCTTTGCTAACAACGATGTTGACGTCTTCCGGTTTGGTCTGGATAACCTGGTTGGTTTCTTCTGGCAGCTGGATCTTGATCAGCTTCAGAACAACCGGGCTCGTGATCAGGAAGATAATCAGCAGAACCAACATGATGTCCACCAGGGGCGTCGTGTTGATTTCTGACATGACTTGATCTTCGTCTCCGCTATCGGAGCCTACGGACATCGACATGATTAATTATCCAATCTTTTTGGCGCCGGCGGCGCGGCCAGCTTCGCTGGTGGACATCGCACCCGAGATCAGCACCGAGTGAACGTCAGCCGAGAACGAACGGACATCTTCCATCGCCGACTTGTTACGACGCACCAGCCAGTTGTAACCCAGAACCGCTGGAACCGCGACGAACAGACCGAAAGCGGTCATGATCAGCGCTTCACCCACTGGGCCCGCGACTTTGTCGATCGATGCGTTACCGGACATGCCGATGGCGATCAGTGCATTGTAAATACCCCAAACGGTACCGAACAGACCGATGAACGGCGAGGTCGAACCGACGGTTGCCAGGAACGACAGGCCATCTTGCAGACGCGATTGCACTTTGTCGACAGCGCGCTGGATCGACATCGTCACCCAGGTCGACAGGTCGATTTGTTCCAGCAGGGCGCCGTCGTGGTGCACGGTGGCCTTGGTGCCGGTTTCAGCGATGAAGCGGAATGGCGAGCCTTCTTTCAGGGCGGCCGAACCAGCAGCGATCGACGATGCTTTCCAGAACTTGGCGGTCGCTTCTTTCGATTGCGCGAAGACTTTGGTCTGGTCGATCAGTTTGGTGATGATGATGTACCACGAACCCATCGACATGATCGACAGGATGATCAGGGTGCCGCGCGATACGAAACCTGCGTCCCAGACAGCTTTGAAGCCGTATGGATTTTCCACTTCCTCAGCGCCGTGGGCGGCTGCTGCCGGCGCTTCTGCTGCTGGCGCTGCTGCTGGAGCTTCTGCTGCCGGGGCTGCTGCCGCATCCGCTGGAGCGGCTGCTGGTGCCGAAGCTGCCGAGGCTGGCGCATCAGCGAAAGCTGGAGCGCTTACCAGGGCGGTGGCTGCGGTCACGGAAAACAGCACAGCGGCCAGTACAGCGGACAAACGGGTATTCTTAAACATGCTTCCTCCAAATTGATAAAATAATCAGATCGCTGAATGACAACGAAAATTGCTAGTTGAGACGGTCAAACTGCCTCGGTTTACTCCAGCGTCCAGACGTATTGCATCTGCTGCCAGCCCTCTTGTGGAACACCGTCCACGGTGCCCGGTTTGAACCGGCACTTACTGATACCGGCAACTGCGGCCTTGTCCAGGTCACGGAATCCGGAGGATTTCACGACTTTGGATTCGCCCACACGGCCATCGGCTGCGATCAAGAACGACAACGTCACCGTGCCGGTTTCTTCATTACGCAGCGACGACTTCGGCCATTCCGGCTTGGCGCAAGTGCCAAAGTCGACCACCGCAGCGGTTCTCACGCCAGTCTTTGCCGGACCGGGTGGGGCTGCTGGCGGCGCCGGTGGCGCTTTCTGCAGTTCGTTCGTCGCAGGCTTGACGTTGGTCGCGTTGGCGATCACGTTTTGCTGTGGCGGCGGCTGCTGCACATTCACCTCGACTGGCGGGATGAACGGCGGTGGTGGCGCTTTCATCTCTGGCGGCGGTGGTGGCGGCGGGAGCTCTTTCGGCGGAGGAGGTTTGACCTCCTCGATGATCTTGGTCTCCACCGGTGCGATCATCTTGCTCACCAGTCGCGTGCCCAAGCCCGTGATGATCCCATAAGCAACCAGGACGTGCAACAAAACGACAATGGTAATGCCAGTGAAGTTCTTCCCGGTGCTTTTCTCGTTGTGCGTGAAATTCATGCCTGCTTTCTCCAATACCAACTCTTTTTGTTGCTACTAAACCCCAAAATGACGACACAAAACAACAGCCGCATCCGGGACGTCGGCGAATTATACCTACGAATTCTTGATTTTACATAGAATTTTCATCCCAAAAACCGGTTAAATTTCATAGGGTTTTCCTATATGGTAGCGCTCCCTTTGCACCGTTCTGGCTCAATATGCAAGAAGCCTCGGCGCAATACTGTGCGGGAACGCACCATGATGTTACTTAGTTTTCCCTTAAGGTCAAAAACGGAATATTATCAATGTAATTTTACTACGCGCAATTGATAATTTGGCCGTGAATCTTTCTTCCATGAAATTCTTGCGAGACGCGCTATACAAGTGCCCGGCGAAAAAAGTTGACTTCGCTCGGGCATCGTGCATCTCGTAAAAAAACCGGGGCCGGAGCATCGCTCCTGATCCCGGTTTAGTCCTTGCAAGAGCCGTGCCTGAATTGCGCGGCGCCTGTGGGGTCAAGTCTGACATTCGTACACGGCCTCTGCCGTAAGCACGCTTACGGCAGAGGCCGTGTACGAATGTCAGACTTGACCCCACATATATATACTAGCTTCCGCGGCCGCGTTTCTCCCGCTTCACCTCCATCGAACTGACCACCTCGCCGGTGGGGCCGACCGTCTCCAGGTGCACGTCGAAGCCCCATAAGCGTGCAACGTGCTTCAGCACCTCGCCCGCCTGCTGGTTCAGCGGGCGGCGCTGGAACTGGGTGTGGCGCAAGGTCAGCGCGCGGTCGTCGCGGGTGTTCACCGACCACACCTGGATGTTGGGCTCACGATTGCCGAGGTTGTATTGCTCCGCCAGCTGCTGGCGCACGTAACGGTAGCCGAGGTCGTCGTGGATGGCCGAGATCGCCAGCTTCTCGTTGTTGTCGTCGTCCAGCACCGCGAAGAAGTGGAACTCGCGGATCAGCTTGGGCGACAGGTACTGGGCGATGAAGCTCTCGTCCTTGAAGTTGCGCATCGCGAAATCCAGCGTCTTGCGCCAGTCGCTGCCGGCGATGTCGGGGAACCATTCGCGGTCCTCCTTGGTCGGGTTCTCGCAGATGCGGCGGATGTCGGTCATCATCGCGAAGCCCAGCGCGTACGGGTTGATGCCGCTGTAGTAAGGGCTGTTGACCGGCGGCTGGTAGACCACGTTGGTATGGCTCTTGAGGAACTCCATCATGAAGCCGTCGCCGATCACGCCCTCGTCGTACAACTGGTTGAGGATGGTGTAGTGCCAGAACGTGGCCCAGCCCTCGTTCATCACCTGGGTCTGGCGTTGCGGATAGAAGTACTGCGATATCTTGCGCACGATGCGCACCATCTCGCGCTGCCAAGGCTCCAGCAGCGGCGCGTATTTCTCGATGAAGTACAGCAGGTTTTCCTCCGGCTCTGGCGGGAAGCGCGGCGCGGCCTTTTCCGCCTCCTCCTCCTCGCGCCGTGGCAGCGTGCGCCACAGGTCGTTGATCTGCGACTGCACGTAGGCCTCGCGCTCCTTCTGCCGCGCCCGCTCCTCCATCATCGACAACTTGGCCGGCCGCTTGTAGCGGTCGACGCCGTAGTTCTGGATCGCGTGGCAGGAATCGAGCAGCAGCTCGACCGCGTCGATGCCGTGGCGCTGCTCGCACTCGGCGATGTAGTTCTTGGCGAACACCATGTAGTCGACGATGGCCTCGGCGTCGGTCCAGGTGCGGAATAGATAGTTGCCTTTGAAGAAGGAGTTGTGGCCGTAGGCCGCGTGCGCGATCACCAATGCCTGCATGGTCAGGCTGTTCTCCTCCATCAGGTAGGCGATGCAGGGATCGGAGTTGATGACGATCTCGTAGGCCAGGCCCATCTGCCCGCGCTTGTAGCCTTTCTCGGTCGACAGAAAGTGCTTGCCGAACGACCAGTGGTTGTACGACACCGGCATGCCGACCGAGGTGTAGGCGTCCATCATCTGCTCGGCGGTGATGATCTCCAACTGGTTGGGATAGGTGTCCAGCCCGAAGTTCTCGGCGACGCGGCGGATTTCCTGGTGGGCCTGCTCGATCAATTCGAAGGTCCATTCGGACTGTTCGGGCAGGGCGCGCGGATGGCGCGGCTTGGGGGACGGTGTGTGCGTCATGTCGTTCATGGCGGCGCCTATTTCGGCTGTTTCTTGAACAGTTCACGGAACACCGGATAGATATCGGCCGGCGTGACTATTTTTTGCATGGCGAAATGTTGGTGGTGATCCGGTATCTGCGAGTATTGCTCCCACAGGTTTTGCGGCGGGCCGTCGGTGATCTCGACGTAGGTGTAATACTGCACCTTGGGCATGATGGTGTTGGTCAGCAATTGCCGGCACAGCACCGAGTCGTTGTCCCAGTTGTCGCCGTCGGACGCCTGCGCCACATAGCTGTTCCAGCTGCCGGCGCCGTAGCGCTCGTCGATGATCTTGTCCAGCAGGTGCAGCGCCGACGACACCACGGTGCCGCCCGATTCGCGCGAATGGAAGAACTCCTGCTCGTCGACCTCGGCCGCCGCCGTGTGGTGGCGGATGAACACCACCTCGATCTTGTCGTAGACCCGCTTGAGGAACAGATACAGCAGGATGAAGAAGCGCTTGGCGGTGTCCTTGCGCGTCTCGTCCATGGAGCCGGACACGTCCATGATGCAGAACATCACCGCCTGCGTCATCGGCTTGGGCATCTTGATGCGGTTGGAGTAGCGCAGGTCGAACGGATCGATGAAGGGGATGGCGAGCAGCCGGGTGTGCAGGTGATGAATCAGTTTTTTCAGCTCCACGACGCGCGGCTCGTCGAGCGGCGCGCCCTCCAGCAGCAGCTCCTCCAGCTCGCGCTCGGCCTCGATGACGCGCTTGCGAGAACTGCCGCCGACCGCGATGCGCCGGCCCAGCGCGCCGCGCAGCGAACGCAGCACGTGGATGTTGGACGGCGTGCCGGACATATTGTAGCCGGCCCGCTGGTTCTTGAATTCCGTGGTCGCGGTCAACTGCGTCTTGACCATGTGCGGCAGTTCCAGGTCCTCGAAGAAATAGTTCATGAACTCTTCGCGCGACAGCTCGAAGATGAAATCGTCCTCGGTCATCTGGTCGCTATTGCCGGCCTTGCCGCGTCCGCTGCCGCCGCCGCCCTTGGGCCGGTTGATCTGGTCGCCTTTCTGGTATTCCTGGTTGCCGGGGTTGATGGTTTCCCACACGCCGCCGTGGGCGTGGCCAAAGGAAGGTTCGCCCACGTCCTTGACGGGGATCGAGACTTTTTCGCCGTTCTCAATGTCGGTGATGGAGCGGCCTTTGATGGCACGTCCCACCGCGTCCTTGATCTGCGACTTGTAGCGCCGCAAGAAACGTTCGCGGTTGACCGCGGACTTGTTCTTGCCTTGCAAACGACGGTCGATGAGGTAAGTCAAAAGATGCCTCCTGCTGCTATTGGTCGGCGCCGCGCCGCCTCCGCCTTGCGCGGGGCGGCGCGCGACTGCTTAAGACGACTTCCTCACCCGCAAATACCACTCGCACAGCAACCGGACTTGCTTGGCCGTATAGCCTTTCTCCACCATGCGCGCGACGAAGTCGGCGTGCTTGTTGGCGTCTTCGGCGCTGGCCTTGGCGTTGAACGAAATCACCGGCAACAATTCCTCGGTGTTCGAGAACATCTTCTTCTCGATCACGGTGCGGAATTTTTCATAACTGGTCCACGACGGATTCTTCCCACCATTATTAGCGCGCGCCCGCAGTCCGAAGTTGACAATCTCGTTGCGGAAATCCTTGGGATTCGAAATGCCTGCCGGCTTCTCGATTTTTTCCAGCTCGTTGTTCAGCGACTCGCGGTCGAAACTCTCGCCGGTGTCGGGATCGCGGAACTCCTGGTCCTGGATCCAGAAGTCGGCGAAGGTCACATAGCGGTCGAAGATATTCTGCCCGTATTCGGAATAGGATTCCAGATAGGCGGTCTGGATTTCCTTGCCGATGAACTCCACGTATTTCTGCGCCAGGTGCTCTTTAATATACGAGAAGTATTTTTGCTCGGTCTCAGGCGGGAACTGCTCGCGTTCGACCTGTTGCTCCAGCACGTACAGCAGATGCACCGGATTGGCCGCCACCTCGGTATTGTCGAAGTTAAACACCTTCGACAAGATCTTGAACGCGAAGCGCGTCGACAACCCGTTCATGCCCTCGTCGACGCCCGCGTAGTCGACGTACTCGTGCATCGACTTGGCCTTCGGATCGGTGTCCTTGAGGTTCTCGCCGTCGTAGACCAGCATCTTGCTGAAGATGCTGGAATTCTCCGGATCCTTCAGCCGCGACAGGATCGCGAACTGCGCCATCATCTTCAAGGTTCCGGGCGCGCAAGGCGCCTGGTACAGCGAGGAGTTGGCCACCAGCTTGTCGTAGATCTTGATCTCGTCGGTGACGCGCAGGCAGTACGGCACCTTGACGATGTAGATCCGGTCGAGGAAAGCCTCGTTGTTGCGGTTGTTGCGGAAGGTCTTCCACTCGGACTCGTTCGAGTGCGCCAGGATGATGCCGTCGAACGGGATCGCGCCGAAGCCCTCGGTGCCCTTGTAGTTGCCCTCCTGCGTGGCGGTCAGCAAAGGATGCAGCACCTTGATGGGCGCCTTGAACATCTCGACGAATTCCATCAAGCCCTGGTTGGCCAGGCACAGGCCGCCCGAATAGCTGTAGGCGTCCGGATCGTCCTGCGAATAATCCTCCAGCTTGCGGATGTCGACCTTGCCGACCAGCGAGGAAATATCCTGGTTGTTTTCATCGCCCGGTTCAGTCTTGGAGATCGCGACCTGCTTCAGCACCGACGGGTAGCGCTTGACCACGCGGAACTGGTTGATGTCGCCGTTGAACTCGTGCAGCCGCTTGACCGCCCATGGACTTGGGATGTTGCGCAGATAGCGGCGCGGGATGCCGAAGTCTTCCTCCAGCAACACGCCGTCCTCCTGCTCGTTGAACAGGCCGAGCGGCGATTCGTTGACCGGCGACCCCTTCAGGCAATAGAAGGGCACATGCTCCATCAGCGACTTGAGTTTTTCCGCGATCGACGATTTGCCGCCGCCCACCGGACCCAGCAGATACAGGATTTGCTTGCGTTCCTCCAGGCCCTGCGCGGCGTGGCGGAAATAGGACACCACTTGTTCGATCACTTCCTCGGTGCCGTAGAACTCGCGGAACGCGGGATAAATCTTGATGACCTTGTTGGCGAAGATGCGGGACAGCCGGGTATCGTTGCGGGTATCGACCAGCGTCGGCTCGCCGATGGCGGCCAACATGCGCTCGGGAGCGCTGGCGTAGGTCAGTCTATCTTTTTTGCAAAGGTCGAGATATTCCTTCATGGACATCTCTTCTTCTTTGGTCCGTTCATACCGTGCGGCGTAGTTGTCAAAAATGGTCATTTGAATGTCCTTTGATGAATAAACCTGCTAGTCACGGGTCACCGGCAGTTCGCCTGCCTTGGCCCTGGTCCGTATAAGTCCTCTCAATATTATTTTTCTTATCGCCAGCTTCTTTTGGCGGCACGGATTGCCCGTGCCTATGAGCTGGCTTTATCGCCGGTTGGCGGCTTTTATGTGTTGGTCGTAACGCTTCTTACGTCTATGAAATTGATTATTGCGCTATTGCCTCAGGAAGTCAAAAGATATGTCGTAATATCGTTAATACTCTTTCGTAACTATTTGATTATTAACGAGAAATAGCTGTTTCTTTTATGGATTTTCAACCAAGAATTCGGTATTTTTCGCGCGCATTTATGTCACAGTATCACGCTTGCGCGCGGCGTGCTGTCGCACTCTCGCCGCATGCGATAAGATGGCTTGATCTAGGGACTTAGTAACAGGAAAAAAACCATGTTGAACGAACAATTGCGCGACGTGCTGCAACGGATGCCGAAAGCCGAACTGCACATTCACATCGAAGGCTCGCTGGAACCGGAGCTGATTTTCGCGCTGGCCCGGCGCAACAACGTCGAGCTGGCCTACGCTTCGGTGGAGGCCTTGCGCGCCGCCTACGCGTTCACCGATCTGCAATCCTTCCTCGATATTTATTACGCCGGCGCCAGCGTGCTGCTGCAAGAGCAGGATTTCTACGACATGACCGCCGCCTACCTCAAGCGCGCGGAAGACGACAACGTGCGCCACACGGAAATCTTCTTCGATCCGCAGACGCATACCGCGCGCGGCGTGCCGGTCAAGACCGTCATCGACGGCATCCACCGCGCCTGCCAGGACAGCCCGGTCAGCGCCACGCTGATCCTGAGTTTCCTGCGCCACCTGTCGGAAGAGGAAGCCTTCGCCACGCTGGAGGAGGCGCTGCCGTACCGCGACAAATATATCGGCATCGGGCTCGACTCGTCGGAACAAGGCAATCCGCCGGAGAAGTTCGCCCGCGTGTTCGCGCGCTGCAAGGAACTGGGCTTCCGCCTGGTCGCGCATGCCGGCGAGGAAGGCCCGCCGGCGTATATCGAAACCGCGCTCGATGTGCTGAAGGTCGAGCGCATCGACCACGGCGTGCGTTGCCTGGAGGACGCGGCGCTGACGCAACGTCTGGCGAAGGAACAGATCGCGCTGACCGTGTGTCCGCTATCGAACGTCAAGCTGTGCGTGTTCGAGCAGATGGAACAGCACAACCTGCTGGAGCTGCTGGACGCGGGCATCCTGGCGACCGTCAACTCGGACGATCCGGCCTACTTCGGCGGCTATATGAACGAGAACTTCATCGCCACCTTCGAGGCGTTGCCGTTGGGGCTGTCGCACGCGCACCGCCTGGCGCGCAACGGCTTCACCGCCGCCTTCCTGCCGGAAGCGGAGAAACAGAAATTCCTCGCCGAAGTCGACGCCTTCTTCGAAACTGTTTAGGTCATTATGTTCAAACTCGCCTTGAAAATGACGGCGCGCGATTGGCGCGCCGGCCAGCTGCGCTTTCTGCTGATCGCGCTGACCGTGGCGGTGGCCGCCTTGTCCGCCACCGGCTTCTTCGTCGACCGGCTGCGCAGCGGCCTCGATCGCGACGCGCACCAGTTGCTGGGCGCCGACGTCGTCGTCAGCGCCGACCTGCCGGTCAACGCCGGCTGGGGCGCCGAGGCCATCAAGCGCGGCCTGACCGTCACCGACACCATCGCTTTCCCCAGCATGGCGCAGGCCGGCGAAGGCGAGCAGTCGATGTCGATGCTGGCGTCGCTCAAGGCGGTCGGCCCCGGCTACCCGCTGCGCGGCCGTCTCAAGATCACCACCAACGCCGCGCAGGCCGAGCAGAGCAGCGGCTCCCCGGCCGACAGCGTGCCCGCGCCGGGCACCGTGTGGATCGAACCGGGCCTGCTGGGCAGCCTCAAGACCAAAATCGGCGACCAGCTGCAACTGGGCGACAAGCGCTTCACCGTCACGCAGCTGATCGCGTCGGAGCCGGATCGCGGCACCAACTTCCTGGCCTTCGCGCCGCGCGTGATGTTCGCACTGCAAGACCTGGAGGCGACCAACCTGATCCAACCCGGCTCGCGCGTGACCTACCGGCTGCTGGTGGCCGCGCCGGCGTCGCTGAAGAACGGCGCCGCCGTCGCCACCGCCTTCGAGCAATGGCTGGTGGCCAAGATCAAGAATGAAAACATCAAAGGCGTGCGCGTCGAGTCGCTGGAAAACGGCCGCCCAGAAATGCGCACCACGCTGGACCGCGCCGACCGCTTCCTGTCGCTGGTCGGCCTGTTGTCGGCGATGCTGGCCGCCGTCGCCGTGGCGATGGCCGCGCGCCGCTTCATGCAGCGCCACCTCGACGCCTGCGCCATGCTGCGCTGCCTCGGCCTGACGCAGAACCAGGTCACCGCCATGTACCTGATCGAATTCCTGCTGGTCGGCCTGGCCGGCAGCCTGCTGGGCGTGCTGGTCGGCTTCGGCGGCCACTACGTGCTGCTGGAGGTGCTGGGCGCGCTGGTCTCGGCCGACCTGCCGGCGCCGACCATCTACCCGGCGTTGCAGGGCGTCGCGATCGGCATCCTGCTGCTGGCCGCGTTCGCGCTGCCGCCTATCCTGCAACTGCGCAAGGTGCCGCACAACCGCGTCATCCGCCGCGAGCAGGACGCGCCGCAGGTCGCCGCGCTGGCCACCTATGGCCTCGGCCTGGGCGGCTTCACCGTGCTGCTGCTGTGGCAGGCCGGCGACCCGCAACTGGCGCTGTACACGGCGCTGGGCTTCCTGGCCGCGTTCGCGGTGTTCGGCCTGGTCGGCTGGCTGGCGCTGCGGTCGTTGAAATCGCTGCGCAACGCCATCGACCACCAGAGCTGGCGCTTCGCCATCACCTCGCTGCAACGGCGTCCCGGCGCCACCATCGTGCAGATCGTCTCGCTGGCGCTGGGCATGATGGCGCTGCTGGTGCTGACCGTGGTGCGCGGCGACCTGATGACGGCCTGGCGCGACGCCACGCCGGCGGACGCGCCGAACCGCTTCATCATCAACATCCAGCCGGAGCAGCAGGCCGACATCGCCAAGCGCCTCAAGGACGCCGGCGTGGCCTACGCGCCGCAGTATCCGATGATCCGCGGCCGGCTGAGCGCCGTCAACGGCGCGCCGGTCACCGCCGAGACCTACACCGAGGACCGCGCCAAGGGCCTGGCCGACCGCGAGTTCAACCTGTCGACGATGGCGCAGATGCAGGCCGAGAACAAGATCAGTTCCGGCAAGTGGTTCGACGACAAGCCGGGCGTGGCCGAGGCGTCGGTGGAGGAGGGCATCGCCAAGACGCTGCGCTGGAAGCTGGGCGACAAGCTGCGCTTCGACATCGCCGGCGCGCCGGTGGACGTGACCATCACCAGCCTGCGCAAGCTCGATTGGGGTTCGATGCGGGTCAACTTCTTCGTCATCATCAACCCGGCGGCGATGAAGGAGGTGTCGCAAAGCTGGATCACCGCCTTCCACCTGCCGGTGCAGCAGGGCGAGGTGGTCAACGGCCTGACGCGCGACTTTCCCAACCTGACCATCGTCGACGTCGGCGGCATCCTGCGCCAGGTGCAGACGGTGCTGGACCAGGTGGTGACGGCGGTCGAGTTCCTGTTCGTCTTCACGCTGGCCTCCGGCGTGCTGGTGCTGTACGCGGCGCTGATGGGATCTCAGGACGAGCGGACCCGCGAATCGGGCCTGCTGCGCGCGCTCGGCGCGACCCGCAAGCAGCTGTCGCAGGCGCAGCTGATCGAGTTCTCGCTGGTCGGCGCGGTGTCCGGATTGCTGGCCGCCAGCGGCGCCGCAGTCATGGGCTGGGCGCTGGCCACCTACCAGTTCAAGTTCGCCTGGGAGTTCAACCCGTCGGTGTGGCTGGTGGGCCTGGTGGCCGGCGCGCTGTGCGCCATCGCCGGCGGCTGGCTGGGATTGCGCAACGTGCTGCGCCAGCCGCCGCTGCAAACGCTGCGCGAAGCCTAGACTTCGGCCGCGACGCCCTGCGCGACCTCGCGGTCGCGCAGGAATTGCGCGTAGCCGTACGGCGCCTTGTCGAAGTAGTGGGGCGGCAGCTCGAACAGCGCCCAGTAATAAGTCTCGCGCCCCTTGCAGATCTGCGGCGCGGCGCAGTAGCGGTGCCAGTTGTCGCCGACGCGGCGCGAGTACATGCCGTCGCCGTTCGGATCGGCGAAGAAAGGCAGCACCCGCCGCTCCAGCAGCGCGTCCAGCAGCGACGGCGGCGCGTCGCTGTCGCGCGCGATCTCGTACTGCGCGTACATGCCCTGTTCGGTCTCGATCATCATCAGGCTGGCCTTGCCGTGCTTGTCGAGGAACACGATGCCGGTCGGATTCGGGAAGATATAGTGCTCGACGAAGCCGTGGCTGACCATCAGCGACGCCACCAGCGACGCCAGCGCCGGATCGCCGAGGAAGTTGTAGTTATGTAGCAGCACCAGCTCGCGCAGCGTGTCCTCGCGTTCGTCGAAGTAGACCCGCTGCAGCGTGGCGATCTCGATCTCCAGCATGTCCAGCGCGTGGTCGTCGCTCTTCTTGATGTAGCGGTCGATCAGGCCGCGGTTGAAGGCGCCGACGGCGATCTTCTCGTCGGCCGCGCCGGTGAACAGGATCTTCTTGCACGGCAGGTGCGCGACCGCCTCGCAGAATTCCAGCCCGCTCATCTGCGGCATCGAATAATCGACCACCAGCACCGACGGCGTGGCGAAGCGCTGCCGCTGCTCGGAGATGCGGTAGATGCGCTCCAGGTCCAGCGCCACGTTGCACTGGTCGGCCGGCAGGTTGTGCATGTCGAAGTTGACGTGCAGCGGCACGCCGTCCTCGCGCGCGCTGTTCTTGAGCCAATGCAGCGCGGCGGTGGTGTCGTGGAAGGTTTTATTGGCCAGCATCGAGTCGAGCTGGAAGGACAGGCTGCGCAGGAAGGAATCGCTGTCGTCGATCAGCACGGTCAGCGTGGGATGGGAATAAACGGGCAGATGCATAGTTCACCTCGGGGGGGACGGCGGCTGGGGAAATTCCAGGACGAAAATGGCATAGGCGCTCTCGCGCGAGACGCAACGGATGGTGGCGCTCCAGGCATCCATGATCTCCTGGCATAAAGCCAGGCCGATGCCGGCGCCGTTGTGCGGCGGATACGAAAAAAAACGGCGGAAAATCAAGGGCATCTGCTGCGCCGGCACGCCGCAACCGGTGTCGATGAACAGCAGCCGCGGCGGGCTGCGGTCGCCGTCGACGACGATGCGCACCCGGCCCTTGCCGGCGCGCTGCACCGCCTTGAGCGCGTTGCGCAGCAGGTTCAGCAGGATCACCACCGACAACTCGGTCTGGCCGGCGAAATGGAAATTGCGCAGCACTTCGAGCTTGACGATTTTTTGCTGGCCGGTGCTGGAGAACGGATAGCGCTTCAGCACCGCCTCCACCACCGTCTCCATCGACACCGATTCGACCGGCCGCAGGTTCTGCCGCACCGCCGTGGCGCTGAGCAGGAACAGGTCGATCATATGATTCATATGCCGCACCTCGAACTGGATGCGCGCCAGCGCGTCGACGGTGCCGAGCCGGTCCTCGACTGATCCGCCGCGCCCGGCGCCGTCGGAAAAAATCCGCAGGAGGCCGCGCACATTGGCGTCGACGCTGGTGAGCGGCGTGCGCAGCTCGTGCGCCACGGTGGCCAGCCCGGCGCCCAGGCCGGCCAGCTTTTCCTGCGCCAGCACCTGGCGGCTGATCTTGGCGGCCGACAGCACCGCGATGGTGAACCAGTGGATCGGCAGTTGCTGCAGCGCTTGTTTGCTGACGACGGCCCCGCCTTCGCCCAGCGCGGCCACGGCCAGGCAGGCCAGCGCGGTGCCGATCACGTAGGCGCGCAGCGCCAGGCCGGTGTCGAAGTGGAACAGCACCACCAGCCCGATCAGCAGCGACTCGCTCCACACGCCCGAGGCATGGTTCATCAGGAACATGAAGGTGAAGAAGAACGGGAAGATATAGCTGAGCGTGACCAGCAAATACAGGTCCAGCATCCTGCGGCTGAACTGGCGCGCGAACAGGCCCAGCGCGCAGAGCAGGATTCCGAGCATCCGCAGCGACAGCGTCTCGTACTCCTGCGGGAAGAAGTGTTGCCAGATCACGTAGTACAGCGGCATGCACACCGTGCCGATCGACGCCAGCAGCAGCACGCGCACGGTCGCATGGTCCTCGCGGCCATGGTAAAGCAGCAGAGACTGGAGCAATCCGCTCTGCCAGCGCGTCCATCTTTCTTGCAGCGGATGCTTCATGACGAGATTTGATTTTTATCAAGTTGCAATAATGGACGTAATTTGCCGCGCGCTCAGCGATATCAAAACACTGCTTGATCCGTATCAATCTCTCTTGGTTTTTTTGGCCCCAAGGTTGGACATGATTCATTAAAAAACAACCTTTCTAGTCAATTTCAAGGAGATACCATGCCTCACGCACTCGCCCAAACTCACATCCACGCCCGCAATCCAGCCGTCCCGGCCGAGCGGCGCATGCCGGATTTCGTCACCCGGCGCATGGATGAACACTACGTCACCCGCATCGAGCGTTTGTTGGGAGGTCAGCATCCGCACGCCTGGCAGCCGACGCCGGCCGGCGCGATTTTCCTCGCCGGTAACGACTATCTCAGCCTGGCGGGCGAGCCGGCGCTGGTCGGCGCGCAGATCGACGCGCTGCGCCGCAGCCAGGGCGAGATGCTGATGTCCGCCGTGTACCTGCAGGAGGGCAGCGCGCAGCATCGGCTGGAGCACAAGTTCGCGCGCTTCATGGGGGCGGAGGACGGCATCCTGGCGCAATCGGGTTGGGCCGCCAACGTCGGCCTGGTGCAGACGCTGGCCGCGCCGGGCGTACCGGTCTACCTGGACATGCAGGCGCACGCCTCGCTGTGGGAGGGCGTGCAGTCGGCGGGCGCGACGCCGGTCTCCTTCCTGCACAACGACATGGAGCATTTGCGCAAGCAGCTGGAGCGCCATGGGCGCGGCCTGATCGTGGTCGATGCCTTATATAGC
>Ga0247809_1000748_pt1 | contig 14761 bp, 9 predicted proteins | sample UWRJL104311B1_FD_180951 | JGI IMG/M metagenome (GOLD analysis project Ga0247809, IMG submission 180951) | Plant litter microbial communities from Arlington Agricultural Research Station in Wisconsin, United States - UWRJ-L104-311B-1 | ecosystem: Environmental > Terrestrial > Plant litter >...
AAACAACATCTTTATCGTTTTTATATTTATCTACGGCCAGCTTCATTCCCGGGAAGGAGGCTTTGCAAGGCACGCACCATGTAGCCCAGAAATCTAGTACTACAGTTTTACCGCGCAGTGCTTTTGAGCTGACTACCTTACCATTCATGTCTTTCATAGACCATTCCGGCATCGCTTTATTGATCATCCCTTCCGCTACCATTTTCTCAAACTCCGCTTTATCAGCCGGATTCTTCAATTTGCTCAGGTAATCATCATATCCTTTATCCGAACCATTTTGCCTGATATAATCTGCTTTAACCATTTCCAGCATTTCGGGTGTTGCCTGGTTATTGTACAAGCTGTATTTCAGTACTTCGTTTAAGTGTGTCGTTTCACCTCTCTTTTGGAGCAGGATGGCGTAGTAATTGTTGACAGTTGCATCTTTATATTCCAGGTACTTTTCTACTACTTCCGTGTATTTAAAAGCTTCTTCGTCTCTGCCCGCACTCATCAGTAAACTGATATAAGGAATGTATTCAAATTTGGCGCGCTCCTGCTCCCAATTTGTTTTCCATTCCAGGGGTGATAAGTAAGCTAAATCAGCAGGCTGATTCGCCAGAAAATACTTATATCTTGTGAGCATTATTTCTGCTTTAGTCAATAATCTTTCTGGTGTTTCGTCTTTCCTTTTATAAGGGATACCAACTATTTTATAAAAGATAGTGGATAAAATGTTATAGGGTAATACATCGATGTATTTTTTGAGATAGCTATCATCTTTAGTAAGATAACCACCAACCACAATGATATTCTGATAAACTGTACCATAATTGATAAAGTTATCTTTGTCAAAATCCACATTGGTTTCAGCAGCCGGAAAATCTACCAGGAATTTTTCAGATGCTTGAATCAGGGCAGGCATTTCTTTATTTTTACTGATATTTCTATATGCCGCTAACTTTGCGAGATTGCCATTAGGGAATTTCTTAGTGATTATATTTTCAATAGAATCTTTAAGTTTTTCATCGCCCATAATATTGCCGCTGATGGTTCTTGCTTTCTGCAATTCATCTTCAGTTGCATCAGCGCGGGTAAGGAAAGTAATCACAGCTCTTAGTTTAGGCGTTGCAGCATCTTTAAAGTAGTTTTTAACTGCCCTGGAATAAGGAATTACCAGTTTAGACTTGTTGGCCTGGTTGAAAGTAATTTCCTGGTTAAACCACATGTAGGTTGCCGTATCGCTGATACCTTCAAATTTCATATAGCCTGGAATATCCATTTCTGTTTTTGGCGAACGGGCTACGCCCCAGCCCAGGTAAGATCCCGGAGCCAGTGCACCCGGACGGTCTTTATCCTGCAACATGATAAAATAACCAGTGTCACGGTTATTATCGGTCAGGGTATCCGATTTAAATTTAACTGCTAAAAATCCACAGTTTGCAGGTGTTTTAAAGCTGGCTTTCCAAAGATTATTTGCACCAGTGAAAGGCACATCTGCTGCCACCCATTTATAGTTGATATATTGATAAATTACAGAAGTGATATTTTGCCTGCCTTCAAGAGGCGTACCCTTGGCATCATAAGATATTTCTATGGTCTGGCCATTGGCAGGCTTTTCCGGTTTGAAGGTAAAATTGGAATGAATTTGCGCAAAGCCAGTTAAGGCAATGCACATCATCATCAGAAGGAGTAAACTCTTTTTTGTTAAGGATTTCATGTTGTGTGTTTAATTATTAAATCGAATTATATGACTGCCGCTGAGCCAAACCTATCGTCAGTTTTTGGCAATCATGGGGTATAAAATTTTAATCTGCCTTACGTGCAAGTTCTACCATCATGCTAATTTCATCTACCAATTCAGACGGGCTGCCCATATAGCCTACTTCAGAGAAGCGCAGTTTTCCATTTTTATCGATCACCATTTTATGCGGAATTGGTCCTACACCAAAGCTTTTCGATAGTTTTGCATCTGCATCAAACAGCACCTCAAAATCAAAATCATGGTCTTTCAGGTACTTTTTTACATAGGTTTCATAGTCTTTGATATGCTCCTGGGTATCTACAAAGAAGAAGGCTACATCTTTATCATTTTTATATTTTTCTACGGCCATCTTCATTCCCGGGAAAGCCGCTTTACAAGGCGCGCACCAGGAAGCCCAGAAATCCAATACAACCACTTTTCCTTTCTGATCGCTCAGTTTTACCAGCTTACCCTTGTTATTCTTTACGCTGAATTCTGGTAAATCCTTTTTGATCATCGACTCCTTTACCTTACTTTCCAGTTCTGCATTTAACTTCACATCTTTTAAAGAGGCCAGATAAGTATCGTAACCGGCTTCAGATTTATGCAGAGCGATGTAGTTCTTTTTCATCATTTCCAGCATCAAAGGCGTCATCTGATTTTTCTTCATACTACTTTCCAGCACAAATTTCAATTTATCCTGCTGCGCGGCCCTTTCCAGTAATATGGCGGTTACCTCGTTCAGCGGAGAATTGCCATATTCATATTTTTGCTGTGCAGCATTTGCAAAACCCAGCGCTGCTTCATTTTTATTTAAATGCATCAGAACGTCTGCATATACACCCGCATTGCCCAGATATACGTCCATAAAACCGTCAGGCTTTACCTCGTTGAAGTCCATCAGCCTATCCATCATTGGCCGCGCATATTCATAAACTTGTTCTGCCGTAAAACTTTTGAGTGACACATATGGCACATACATACACTTATAGAAAGCATTAGGTAGCGTAGCAAATGGCGCTGTTGTGATATACTTTTTGAACGTCACAGCGTCCTTTTCCACCGAGGCAATAATCAGGATAGAGGAATAAACTTTAGCATAGTCGATCCTGTTGGCCTGATCAAAAGCACGATCTGCCTTATCCATTGGGAAACGTTCGAGAAAACTAATATTCAGCTGCAGTAACTTTTTGTAATCCCTTTCTGCTCCGATCAACTTCATGGCTGCAAGCTTCTCCGGATTCCGGCTTTTGATCGCTGCAGAATCAATCGAAGCAATTACATTCGCCATAGAATCGGCCGATGCCGGTAATTCTAAAATTTCAGCGTATACGCGTTTGATGTTATTCAAATCCTTTTCTGTCAAATCAGGCAGGTTTTTCATATAAGTGATATCTCTTGCTGCGGCTTTTTTTGCCTTTCCTGCATCTACCTTTTTAAGGACTTTCAAATGGGCATAAAAGATATCTCTCTTGCTTGAAGGCACATACCGAAGTTGCTGCTCCATCCAGTATACCACCACATCATCCCCAATCAAAAACTGGGTTTTAGTAAAGTCAGGAAACATTTCCGGAACTGATGCATTTCTTAAAAATGCCCACCCTACATATGCACCAGGTACATTTTTACCATCTTTTCCAAACAAAAGCCAACCATAAGCCATTGACTGACCAATATCAACTGATTTCCCGCTTTTAAATTTGAAGGCAACCAGACTCGCATCTGCGGGTAAAAGATAGTTGGCGGTCCATGTGCTGTCTTTTTTCTCCAGCACAATGTCATTCTTTCTCCACTGATAATTACAGAACTGGTAAACCGTAGCTGTGATTTTCTTTTTTCCTTCAAGAACTGTCCCTTTGGGATTGTAAATCACACCTACCTGCTCCCCTGCAACAGGTTTTTCGGTACTCAGCGTAAAGTTTTTGACCTGTGCAGAAAGTGACAGGTTAGTAATTGCAAGTATCATAGTGATGCCTGCAAGGATTAATTTTTTCATAGGAATTTAATTGATGTTTAATTGTGATGAAGCTTGTATAAGATGATATCTATGATGTCAACTTATGCAAGCTTCATAAAAGATTTTATAACATGTACGCCTATAGATTCCCTGCACCTCTTGGTTTAGCAGCGATATCTGTAATTTTACCAAAGCCATCAAATGTGTTTAATGGTGTTTGATTAATCACAGCAGTAGTCGGGTTAATACCCAACTCATAAACCCGACCCTGCGTACCATCCCAGGTAGCTACATATAATAGCGTACCATCGACAGCTGCCAGGTTAGCATTTGGTGTAGGTTTATATACTTTCATACACGTAATCGTTTCTCCTGCCCGAGCAGTAAACCCAACAGTAGGAATGTTACTTGTGGTATAATCATAAAGGTAAATCTTACCAGCAGTTCCATAATAACAAATATTAGATGCCTTATTGGCCTGGTAAAATAGCGCCTGATTGATTTCAGGAAGGTTTGTCATTTCACTTCTGCGTACACCCAGCAAACCATTATCGGAGGTAGCAAAATTAATTACATATAACCATCTTCGTGTACCGGTTTTCTCTTTAAAAAAGGCCAGGGTATAATTGCTGATACCACGATCCATACCTACCATATCCATCCCGATATTGGTCAGGTTAAATGGCTGTTCAGCATTTCCCGGCGTACGGAAGTCTGTTATCGTGCCGGCAGTAGCCGATGTGGGACGGATAAAACGGCCATACTTCTGGTCATATCCCACAGCGATCAGTGAACCTGAAGTTCCGCTGACCGTAAAAGGTGCCAGGTAATAATCGCCGGTTAGTGGCGCAGAAAAGGATGCTACCAACTGATCTGAGGCATTGGTAATATACATCTTTCCATCATTGATCAGCGTTTCGTAAGAACTAAGATCACTTAAGTTATGCGCCTGTGGATTGATCACAGTTCCCGGTCTTAAAAATAAAGATCCATTATCTCTCAGAAAGGTAAAGTCGTTACCACTTACTCTTTGCAGTTGGGAATTGGTTGCAACAGTTATCCAATTGGTTACTATGGCATTAAAGCTTGTCCTTCTGCTCGGACTGATAAAGCGGCCTTCTCCTGCCAGGCGCGCGCCAGTTCCAGTGGCATACAGGTTCCTGAGACGTTTTTCCGGAATACTGGCAATAGGCACCGCATTTCTGGTAATTAAAAAGTCTACATCCGATGTTAATCCTGCGGTGTGCAGCACCATCACGCCGTATTCCATTCCTGCCGATACACTTAAGTCAAAAACAACATTTGTTTTAGCTTGATTCTTAGTATCAGTAACAATTAGTTCTACTTTATACAGCCCAATCGTTTCCCCTATCGGCACGTCTAACCTGCGTGAGCTAGATAGTACCCGTGGTACATTGGTTTGTCCGGTAGCGACTGTAGTTTTATACAGCTGCCATTTATAGGACAGCGTGGTGGTATCGATACCATTCTGACTGATTTTTGGATTAATAATCAGATTGGCGTAACGCTCTATGGAATAACTTGCAGGCACCTGAGTGGTGTCTAACACAGGAGTATTTACAGTAATATAATCATATTTTCCCAAGTCTTTTTTACAGGATACTGCCAGTGTAAGCAGTATTCCCACCAAAAAAAACAAGTATTGTCTCATCGTTCTCATAATTCTTTCTTTAAAGGTTAGTTTGGAAAGGTGATCATTATTCCGTTTTCATCTAATAAAGGAATAGCATGGCTTGCGTTATAAACTGCAAGCGCCTCTTTAACCCGCAGTTTGATGTCGTTCATCATGCTGTTGGAATATTCCCCTGGATTTAGCGGTACTCTGGGACTTTGCTGCAGTGGAAAATTATCTATTCCTATGGTATTTACGATAAAGCGGAACTTTTCTTTAGTGTAGGGACCAAAGTAAAAGCTCAGGCCAATTAAGTCGTCCCAGTTTGCAGGCTTAACCACATCATCACTCCATATTAAAGTAAAAGTTTGATCCTCTAGTACACCTGGCTTGAAGTTTTCATTAGCTGCAACCGTCAGGTTAAGGGTTAAAGTAGTTCTTCTGATATCTTCTGTACGGTTAAGCAAAACCGGCAAAAATCCTTCTACCTGCCCGGCTTTAATAACTCCATTCAGGAATACATAATGGACACCTTCCGTTGCAGTGGTTCCAGTTGCTACAGTTGCTCCTTTGAACACACGGTCAACGTTGGCTGCAAGTCCCATAGTTTTTACTTTAATTCTTACCGTATCAGTAACGATAGCGACTGGAAGTGGCAGAAAGGAAATAGATTTGGAAGAAATCCTTGTCTGTGTGAGGTCAGTTGCACGTTCAAAAAAGTACAACCTTGGATCATCTTCATAAGTATCGATCTCCTTGGCGCAGGAGCTTAGCAGGGCTGTTAATAAGGTAACAGACAATATTATTTTAAATTTCATAGTCATGTTATTAGTTGATTCCGTATTCAATTTCCTGATCTGGTTTTGGAAAAACATATATTGTATTATTACCAGTAGCAGTGGTATAATCAATAGTTGGAGAGTTTACACGCTTATAGTAGTAAAACAACTGTCCTTCGCATATAAATTCCCTGCGGTACTCTTTGAATATTTCGTTCTGAATTTGTGCAGGTGTATATGTGGCGGGGATGACAGTTGTCTGCGCCCTATTTAACCTCACGTAATTTAAATAATCTACAGCGGCCTGCGCATTGGTTTCTTTCAAGCATTCTGCCGCGATGTAATACATTTCAGATACTCTCATGAGGGGCATTTTATTTCCGTAAATAGCAGGTGCGCTTGCAAGGGGAATCAATTTGGTTGGAAACAGAATAGACGTTACGTCTGATGTAGCTGCAAAATAAAGATAACGGTAGTCTGTCGATGCATTGTCCATTTCTGCCATGTAATTTGCATCACTTTTTCCCAATAAGGCAGTTGAAGTTCGCGAGAAATAGTTTGTAGCGGTTGCTGCAAGGGTATTGATATTCAGTGCAAAGATGAGCTCTTCCTGAAACAACCGGTCATTTCCATTGATGATATTCTGCTGCAGCGCGGCAGGATACCTACCAGAATTGATTACTTCTCTTGCACAAATCAGAGCATTTGTTCTGTCACCAGCGTACAGGTAAACACGGGCCTGTAAAGCTTTAACGGCATAGTAATTAAATTTATAAATCCTGTCTCTCAGGTATCCTGTAGATGTTTTGCCTTGTATAATTGGATCTGCCCCTCTTAATGCATTGGCAGCAATAATCAGGTCAGCCTGTATTTTAGTCAGCACCGCAGTTACGGTAGATGCCGGTGTGGCCTTAGGCTCGATAGATTCTACATAGGGAATACCCGAAGCTGTAGTCCCACCCGCAGATGCTGGTGCAGGGGCAAACATCCTCAATAGGTCAAAATGTAAAAATGCGCGTAACCCGTATGCCTCACCTCTGATAATATCACGGGTAGACCCGGAAAACAGTGATGGATCTGCTGAATTTATATTGAGAATCAGACTATTGGTATTGGCGACTGTGGTATATAGTTTTTGCCACGATGCATCTATTTTCCTTTTTAACGAATCCTGTGCATAATTAAAAGTTTCATAACCACCGTAATTAGAGCCATTAACAGTCGTGTATTGTCTTGCCAGTACATCGAGCATACCAAAGGTTAATTCCTTTCCATACAAATCATTCGAGGTCATGTCTAAATACACTCCAGTAAGGGCATCTTTGAAACCCTGTTCATTTCTAAAAGCAACTGAAGCTTCAACTTCAGTTTTAGGCTTTACTTCCAGCCATTTTTTGCAGGAAGACATTCCGAGTGCTGCAAGGAGCACTAAAAAAATATAAATATTCTTCATGTTCTTATTTTAAAAGTTAGCTTGAATAGACATTGATATGGTACGCGCATAAGGATAATCCAAGCCACGTTCTGTTTTCACTGTAGCTACCCGCGCTATATCGTTCAGGTTTAGTGCAACATTGATACGGCTCTTATTATTTGGCCCCATGAACTTCAGTTTGTTAAAATCGTATCCCAAGCTGATTGAAGAAAAAGTCAATTCATTCAGGTCCTGAACAAACCGGGAAGTAGGTTGGGTAGGTGCAATGTTTGCGATATCTTTATAGAGTGCAGCCTGACCGGGAACAGACCAGCGTTGTTCCAATGCCCTCACATCCACGTTATAGATGAAATCGGCGTTCTCTACCTTTTGGACCAGGCTTGAGTTATAAGCTTGTCCGCCTAATCTAAACTGAAACGCAAAGTTAACCGTCAGGTTTTTATACCTCACGTTACTTCCAAAAGAGCCGTTCATATATGGATTGGTATCCCCTCCAACTACATAATCAGCAGCAGACCAAACATAAGTCTGTGAACCATCTCTTTTCACAAAAATTTCTTTACCATTAGATGGGTCAATACCCAATGACGGTACTACCCAGATGGCCGACATAGATTGTCCGGGTACGTAACGGGTAGACGGGTTTTGAATGCTGGCCTTTTCAGCAGGAGTTGTTCCAAAATCTAATTTACTCTCGTCTGCTGTAGTATTCAATTGTTCCAATGAGCTGGAAACATTTCTGATCTTGTTGGTATTGTGTGCTGCATTAACGAATACAGTTACAAAGGTGTTGCTGGATGAGTTGTTATACACCCTCATGCTCGCACCTACCTGGTAACCCTGATTCCTCACCTGGCCGACATTTTCTTTATAGGTGCTGAAACCTGTTGAAAAGGGTAAAACCTGATCTGAAAGCAAATTCTGCGTATCTTTAATATAGGCATCAAAACGCAGACTTATCTTTTGAAATAAACTGATGTCTACACCAACGTTTTTATCCATTACTTTTTGCCATTGCAAATCAGGATTCGCCAGTGAAATCAGGTTAAAACCTACATCACCGTTGTAATTTTGCGCGGTATTGTACCTGTAAGATGTTAAAGCATCATAGGCACTAAAATTCTGTGTACCTGTGCTACCTATACTTGCCCTAATTTTCAGGAGATCCACTTTTCCCAGAAGGCTCTTCATAAAAGCTTCATTGTGTACATTCCAACCTAAACCGGCCGACCAGAAACTACCCCACCTGTTGTTTGCCCCGAATTGTGAACTTGCATTGGTCCGGTAACTTAAATCTGATAAAAAACGATTGTCGTATGCATAGTTTACAGCACCAGTTACAGCCATCGTGCGTGCTGTGTTCTCTGAACCTGAAGGTCTTGATCCGTCGCGGTATTTGTAACCTGCCGAGATGAAATCAAGGTTGTCATTAGGAAATCCCACTGCAGTCATTCCATTAATATCTGTTACATTTTGCGTAATGGAATAAATGGCATTGGCCAGCAACTGGTGTTTCCCGCGGTCGAATGTATAAGCTGCACCGATGTCACTGCTCACGTTTGAGTTGTTGCCATTGGTAATGGTATATTCTCCACGTTCCTGATACAATGGAGAGTTTACCGGAATAGCAGCATAAATAGTATTGTTTGCAGAGATATATTTCTCAGAATTATTGCTTTGCATGTTTAAACCTACCCGACCTGTGAATCTCAATACTTTTGATGGTCTCCACTCCGTGTAAAAATTCTCCACGATGTTGGTATATTTGCTATTGTCTTTCGAATTTAGTTCGCCATTATATAATGGATTGTATACTGTAGTTCCAAAGTTGGTATAAGTTGGAATTAAATGGCCAGACTCATCATTGATTCGCCAGTATGGATTCATCTTTGCATATTCGGTGAAAGAACCATAAGGAGAATTTTTCGCCGTATTTTTGTCGATAGTGAGTATATTATTGAAAGAGAACTTATCGGTTCTGTAAGACAAATTGATAGAGCCGCTGATCGTAGTCCTGTTTGAACCTTTCATCACGCCAACATTCTGGTTGTAATTCATGTTTGCAGAATACCTTAAAGCCTGATCTCCACCATCAACCATTACGCTATGGCGTTGTCCATAACCATTTTGCAGTGGCTGCGAAAGCCAATAGGAATCAACACCCTCTAAAGCTGCTTTTTGATTGATGGCATATTGCTGGAGTAAGGTAGCTTCGTTCACCGGATTAGCAGAATTATACTTGCCTGCCAGCACTTCTGCCTGCACCTTCTGCGCAGAGTTGGTCAGTTTATAACTGGATAAATCTGGTGCTTCTAAGTTTAAACTTGCTGAATAGGACACACGTAAGGCACCCGGTTCTGGCTTAACGGTCTCCACGACAACTACTCCGTTACCTGCTTTAGACCCATAAATGGCTTTTGCCGAAGCGTCTTTCAGTAAGGTCACGCTCTTGATCATGTTGATATTTAAATCATAAATCCGCTGCAGCGTAGTTTCAAAACCATCCAGGATAAACAAGGGTTGATTTGGTGCATTCGCATACTGATCCCCTACATTAGGAAATCCTGTCTGACCACGCAGCTGCACATCCGGCAGGGCATTTGGATTTGAGCCCAGACTATTGTTTTCTACGATGACAAAAGAAGGATCAAGAATCGCCAGTGCAGCAATTACATTTTGATTGGTTACCACCTTGATCTGTGCACTGTTGAAAGTAGCTACTGCCCCGGTAAAATTACCAACCTTGCGATCGAACAAACCGTTATTAATTACTACCTCATCCAGACTTTTCTGATCTGTCTGCAGCTGAATAATTTTATAGGCGCCGCCTTTAATCTTTACCCTTTTGGTAGCAAACCCTACATAACGCACTTCAATGACTGCATTTGAATCCGGCACACTTAGCGTATAATAACCGTTATTATCTGTAGTGGCACCTATTTTAGAATCTACGAGCCAGATACTTACACTAGGGATTCCTCTTTTACTGTCATCAATTACCCGTCCATTGATTTGAATCGGATCTGCATTAGCGGTATTCTTTTTTAAGTAGACGTTTTCTTCATTCGCATTTTTTGTAGTGGATGATGTTTTTAAACTGAGTACGATGTGGCGGTTAACCTGTTTGAATTCTAAATCAGAATTTGCCAGCAATGCCTTCAAAAGTTGATCTACCGTAGTAGTCGTTTCTCTTAGGTTCAGCAATGCCAGACCTTTCATATCTTCTTTTCTGTACAGAAAATGGAAAGGCGTCTGCTTTTCGATCTTGTCGAGTGCATTAACCAGGCTTTCTTTTTTTAAAGTGATCTTAACTTTTACAGTCTTCATTTCCTGCCCTTTTAAAGAAGATGCAGTTAGCAGTTGTGCTGAAATGGTGACCACCAGGAAAGTGAAACAAGTGATGCGCATAAAATCAATTAAGAGTTTTTTGTTTACGTGCCGGACATAGCATGCCCTGTATCTTGCTGCTATTGCAGAAAAAATCATATATTCGAATGTTTGTGTGATTTACAATCTGAGAATTACATTAATGTCAGGGCCTGCCCCACTATGGAGTGGCCCAGAGGTTCTGCAGCATCATCAAACCCCCATTTGATTGATGTAGCAGGACCTTTTTGTTATGTTGGTTTGCTTGCGGTCATGGTTTTTAGTTGAGTTTCGGTTGTATAATAGCCTCCCTGGTTGTGGGATTGTAATGATATGTTGCATGATTAAAATCGCAGATCAGCCCAAGAAAATCTGTCAGACTTTGGTTTTCAAATAACGTGGTGGTAAAATGTGCTGCCGCCAGTTCTTTATCATCAATGGTAATTTTCACATTAAAACGCTCTTGCAGCAGCAATACAGCCTGATTAAACTCGATATCATTAAAGAGCAGGTCTTTCTCCCGCCATGAAACTGTTTGATCTGCATTGATTTTGTTCACCGTTGCTTTATCTTCCTTTACGTTATAAACCACTTGCTGGTTTGGTGTCAGTGTGCCCAGTGTCTTGCTCTCTTTATTCACAATCACTTTACCCCTGATGACAGTTACAGTGATTTTGCCACCTTCCTGACGGGAGTCAATATCGAATGCAGTTCCAAGCACAGTAGTTTTCACCTTGCCGGTATGCACAATAAAAGGCTGATGTGTTAAATGTTTAATATCAAAAAATGCCTTACCGATCAAATAGACTTCACGGGTAGGCTGACCATTAAATGAAGCGGGATAGGTTAAACGACTGCCGGCACTTAAAATCACGGTACTTCCATCCGGCAACTGGATCAGGTCATTCGTTGCAGATGCAGGTTGGGTATGTTTGGAAACCATTTGCGATGGTTTTTCTTGTGGTAGTTTTAAAAACAGAACACCAGCAGTAAGCAGTAAAAGTAGTATAGCAGCGACTGCTGTTATTCTCTTCCAGCTGTAAGGCATTTTTTTAACAACAGCACCTTGACCAATGGATTGCTCTATTTTATGGAATAACAATTCCTCTCTTTCTTTTTTCCCGCCCATTGTAGCTTCGTTCCACTCATCTGAAACCTGGAAATGATTAAAATAGCGGTTATATCGTAAAATATCAGCGGCATCGGCGCTGCCATTATGTATTCTTTCTAGTAGCTGAAGGAATTCTTCCTGTTTCATTGCTGTTTCCTTATAATGACTTTTAGCTTCCCTTCGGGACGCTTATATCTATAAGGCACTTAAAAAGCAGTTACCCCCACAAGAAAAATAAAAAAAAATCAAACAATTTGACTTTTCATGAAAAACAAGCAAAAATAAAACATGCCAGAACCGTCAAACAATGAAATCTAGCTCAGAAAAACCATCAAAGAAACAACAAACACTCTCAAAAAAGACACTTTAAGCCTTTTTATAGCCGTTGTCATCTGTCTTTCTACTGCTTTTTCAGAAATACCCATCTTTTCTGCAATTTCTTTATTACTCAATTGCTCAGTTCGGCTTAAAAGAAATACTTCTTTACATCTTGCGGGTAAACCTTCTGTAAATTGAACGATGGCGGTCTTTAATTCTTTTAATTCGAGTTCACTATCGGAATTATTGAAAGAAGCTTCTATTTTTTCCATCTCATTATGGAAGGATTCCCGGAGCCGGGTATTGCGAAGGGCATTCGCTACTTTATATTTAACCGCAGAAATCAGGTAAGACTTTAAAGAAGTGACCTCCAGGTCTTCCCTGTGGTTCCAAATCCAGATAAAAACATCCTGCAAGACATCCATACAGCTATCATGGTCTTTGAGCACATTAAACGCAGCCGTGTACATGGCAGACCAATGCCTTCTGTATATTTCATCAAAAGCCGCTCTGCTGCTGGTATTTAGCAGATTTACTAACTCTATATCTGAATAGTCTTTATACATGAAGTTTAGGTGTCTAAACCAAATTTATGAAATTATAATTGGTTGGACACATAAAAATAACGTTCAATAAAAAATAGAGTGTATTGTTAAGAATAAAAGAAAAATATTAATACTGCGTTTAAAAAGACGATCGTCTGTTCAAGAAAAAGACATTATACGCCAAAGGAATTTTGATATAACCACTACTTATCAAACAAAACTGTTTTCAAATCTCTCTTTATATTCTCCATTTCTACTATTCCTTTTGCACTACCTGTTAGTTTGTTGTAAGTTATATCAATATGGCCAGTTGTCGATGTGATAGTTGCCGGTTCTCCGTTTTTCAGTTTGACACTAATACCTTCAGCATTTTCTAATGTGATTTTTTGTTTAAAATTCGCTTCAAGATATTTCTCAATCATTCTGCTTTTACTTTGTTCATAGTCTGCAAATACAATCAATTCCTTACCATTATCAGCGGAACTAAGATATGTCAGATTACTCGTTGAAGACTTGCAAGCAAACATCATTGCCAAAGGCAACAGGAGAGAGAGAATTTTAACTTTCATATATAAGTCTGACTCCACCTGGGCAGCTTTGTTACAAAAAATCAGCTAGTTAGGCGCATTTTGTTTCCTCAACAAACTGTTCTTCAAAATCTGATCACGGGCGGCTGGCAACGCCCCTCCAGGCTAATCTACCTTTATCGACGCAGTTTCACATTATTCATCAGCTCAAATTAATCCCGGCAACCTTAACATCTTATTAATATGTGTTTATCTAATTTTGCATGGAATGGATAATGTTAAATCAGATAAAGAGCTGATCAGAGAGATTTCTTTAGGTAATGAACTTGCCTTTCAACACCTTTTTGACCGTCACTGGAAGCCGCTTTTCGCTTTTGTTGACCGTCTGATTGATGATGAAGACCAAACAAAAGATATCCTGCAAAATAGCTTTATAGAAATCTGGAAACGAAAAGAAACTTTGTTCGTGGACGATTCCCTGATGCCCTTATTGATTAAAATTGCTAAAAATGAAGTCATTACCTTATTCCGCAGAAACAAGGTACGCCTCGCAGGAGATCAAATCCTGATCAGCAGACTTCACAGGATGGAGGAAGCCGATGACAGGCTGATTGCTTCGGAACTGAAACAGGAGATTGATAACGAACTGGTGAAAATGCCATTTAATATGCGCCAGTGCTTCCGGCTCAGCAAATTTGAAAACAGGTCTGTCAAAGAAATTGCCCTGGAACTGCGGCTTTCAGAACAAACAGTAAAAAATAATATCTCAGAAGCTTTACGGCGACTCAGAACGGCATTGCTGAACAGCGATGCTGGCTATCTGGCATTATTCTCTCTCGCAGTTTTAAACTTAACGTAAGTTTAACAATTAGTCAAAGTACTTTTTGACCTTTCAGACGCTTTGTAGCTGAATGAAAAGAAAAAGTGACCGATTTTTAAAGGATAAACTGCTCCGCTATCAAAATGATGAATTAGACAGGGAGGAAAAGACGATTATAGATGATTGGTTTGAAGGCGAGCGACTGGCCTCAGCTGATCAGTTCCCAAAAAACGCACTGGATGCAGAACAAGTACGACTGGAAATAGCTGCACGGCTGCAGCAACAAATCAACCCGACAAAAACCTACAAACTCCCTTATTACTGGCTGGGAATAGCGTGCTCTTTATTCCTGGTGATCGGTATCGCTATTTATGTTCACCAGCACTGGATGTCAAACAGCAATACGCCAGTCGCAACTGAGCAGGTTTTCCATACGCCCAATGGTAAAATGAACAAAATTACCCTGAAGGACGGCACGGAAATATGGATGAATGCCGGCACCACATTGAGAGTTGCGGCAGACTTTAGTCAATCACCTGAGCGAAGA
>Ga0247809_1000749_pt1 | contig 14756 bp, 14 predicted proteins | sample UWRJL104311B1_FD_180951 | JGI IMG/M metagenome (GOLD analysis project Ga0247809, IMG submission 180951) | Plant litter microbial communities from Arlington Agricultural Research Station in Wisconsin, United States - UWRJ-L104-311B-1 | ecosystem: Environmental > Terrestrial > Plant litter >...
TGATCACCTCTGGCAACGAACCGGGCTGCGAGGTTTATCTCGTGGCCTTTTGTGTTTGGGCCAGGGCACCAGAATGCCCCAGCCGCCGATAACAACAATGAGAGTGACCTGATTATGCACGCGCAACTGTTGAGTCAGCGCAGCAGAGTATTCGACCATGCCGACCCGTATGCGGTATCGGGTTACGTCAATCAGCATGTCGGCAATCATTGCATCCTGATGCCCAAGGTCGGTCGACCGCTGGCCAGCCTCGATCACCGCAAATTCGCCAGTCTGGATCTGTGCCGCATCAGCTACGGCGCCAGCGTGCGCGTCACGTCAGGCGCGCTCGACAGCATCTATCACCTGCAAGTGCTGCTGCGGGGCAACTGCCTGTCGCGCGGACGGGGACAGGAGCATTACTTCGCGCCGGGTGAGTTACTGCTGATCAACCCCGATGAACCGGTCGATCTGACCTATTCCGACGATTGCGAAAAATTCATCCTCAAAGTCCCCACCCGACTGTTTGAATCCGTATGTGATGAACAGCGTTGGCAGTATCCGGGGCAGGGCGTACGGTTTCTGGAGAACCGTTATCAACTCGATGAGCTGGAAGGTTTCGTCAGCCTGCTGGCGATGATTTGCCAGGAAGCCGAGGCCACCGAGCAGATCCCGCGCGTGCAGGAACACTACGCGCAGATCATCGTCAGCAAGATGCTCAGCCTGATGAAAACCAACGTTATCCGCAGCGGCCTGAGTTCGCCCACGTTCGAGGTGATTGCCGATTACATCGCACGGCACCTCAAGCACGACATCGATAGCGAAGAACTGGCACGGCAGGCGCGGATGAGCCTGCGTTCGTTGTACGGGTTGTTTGAGCGTAACGCGGGAACCTCCCCGCAAAACTATATCCGTCAGAAGAAGCTGGAGCGCATCAACCAGTGCCTGAGCGACCCGACGTGCAACGTGCGCAACGTCACGGAAGTGGCCATGGATTATGGCTTCCTGCACTTGGGCCGGTTCTCCGACAGCTACCGCAAACAGTTCGGCGAATTGCCTTCCGATACCCTCAAACGCCGGCACTGACCCGCCACCCAACCCTGTAGCAGCTGTCGAGCCTGCGAGGCTGCATGTAGCAGCTGTCGAGCAGCGCGAGGCTGCGTTCGAGGGCGTAGCACTCGCCAAGCTGCTACACGCAGCCTCGCGCTGCTCGACAGCTGCTACACGCAGCCTCGCGTTGCTCGACAGCTGCTACACGCAGCCTCGCGTTGCTCGACAGCTGCTACACGCAGCCTCGCGTTGCTCGGCAGCTGCTACACGCAGCCTCGCGCTGCTCGACAGCTGCTACATGCAGCTACAGGTATTCACCACGATTGCAGTAAACGGATACACGTCTGCACCCAGCGGATAGTCCGCCTCATCACCCCGTCTTAGCATGGCCCTGCCTGAATAAAAACAATGGAGGCGGCGGCCATGTCCCTGCGACCCGAATACCTTCACTCCCTGCTTGAAGATGACAAGGAAAGCGGCATCTACCGCTGCAAGCGTGAGATGTTCACCGATCCACGGTTGTTCGATCTGGAGATGCAACACATCTTCGAAGGCAACTGGCTATACCTGGCCCACGAAAGCCAGATTCCCAACATCAACGATTTTTACACCACCACCATGGGGCGCCAGTCGATTTTCATCGCGCGCAACAAGGACGGTGTGCTCAACGCCTTCCTCAACGCCTGCAGCCATCGCGGCGCGACGCTGTGCCGGCACAAGACCGGCAACAAAAGCTCCTACACCTGCCCGTTCCACGGCTGGACCTTCAACAACTCCGGCAAGCTGCTCAAGGTCAAGGATCCGGCAGCGGCCGGTTACCCGGCGAGCTTCAACTGCGAAGGCTCTCACGACCTGACCAAGGTCGCGCGGTTCGAATCCTATCGCGGCTTCCTGTTCGGCAGCCTGAAGGCCGATGTGGTGCCTTTGGTTGAACACCTCGGCGAGTCCGCCAAGATCATCGACATGATCGTCGACCAGTCCGCCGATGGCCTGGAAGTGTTGCGCGGGTCTTCGAGCTACATCTACGAAGGCAACTGGAAACTCACCGCCGAAAATGGCGCCGACGGTTACCACGTAAGCTCAGTGCACTGGAATTACGCGGCGACGCAAAACCAGCGCAAACAACGCGAGGCCGGTGACAGCAATCCGACCATGAGCGCCGGCACCTGGGCCAGGCAGGGCGGTGGTTTCTACTCCTTCGACAAGGGCCACATGTTGCTCTGGACGCGCTGGTCCAACCCCGAAGACCGTCCGCTGTACGAGCGTCGCGACGAATTGGCCCGAGACTTCGGCCAGGCCCGCGCCGACTGGATGATCGAGAACTCGCGCAACCTGTGTCTGTACCCCAACGTGTACCTGATGGACCAGTTCAGCTCGCAGATCCGCATCGCCCGGCCGATCTCGGTCAACCGCACGGAAATCACTATTTACTGCATCGCCCCCAAAGGCGAAAGCGACCACGCCCGCTCCAGCCGGATTCGCCAGTACGAGGATTTTTTCAACGTCAGCGGCATGGCCACCCCGGACGATCTGGAAGAGTTTCGCTCGTGCCAGACCAGCTATCAGGGCAGCGTCACCACCTGGAATGACATGTCCCGCGGGGCCGAGCACTGGGTCGAAGGTGCCGACGAGGCAGCCAAGGAAATCGATCTGCATCCGTTGCTCAGTGGCGTGCGCACCGAAGACGAAGGCCTGTTCGTGCTGCAACACAAGTATTGGCAGCAAACCATGCTCAAGGCGTTGGCCGCTGAACAGCCCGAATTGATTGCCGTGGAGGCCGTGCAATGACCATCACCTATGAAGCTGTCCGCGATTTTCTGTACCGCGAGGCGCGCTACCTCGACGACAAACAATGGGACGAGTGGCTGGAGCTGTATGCGGTCGATGCCTCGTTCTGGATGCCGTCCTGGGACGATAACGATGAATTGACCGAAGACCCGCAGCGGGAAATCTCGTTGATCTGGTACGGCAACCGCACGGGCCTGGAAGACCGCATCTTCCGCATCAAGACCGAGCGCTCCAGTGCGAGCATTCCGGACACCCGGACTTCGCACAACCTCAGCAACATCGAGCTGCTCGAACAGGCGGACGGCCTGTGCAAGGTGCGCTTCAACTGGCACACCCTGAGCTTTCGCTACAAGACCGTCGACAGCTATTTCGGCAGCAGCTTCTACACCCTCGATGTACGCGGTGAAAACCCGCTGATCAAGGCCAAGAAAGTGATCCTGAAGAACGATTACGTTCGCCAGGTGATTGATGTCTACCATTTGTGAGGCGGCCGTCATGACGCATTCCATTGCATTCAATTTTGAAGACGGTGTCACCCGGTTTATCGACGCCAATGTCGGCGAAACCGTGGCCGATGCAGCCTACCGCCAGGGCATCAACATTCCGCTGGATTGCCGCGACGGCGCGTGCGGCACTTGCAAGTGTTTCGCCGAGGCCGGTCGTTATGACTTGGGTGAGGAGTACATCGAGGACGCGCTCAGCGCCGAAGAAGCCGAGCAGGGGTTTGTCCTGACTTGTCAGATGCGCGCCCAGAGCGATTGCGTGGTGCGGGTGCCGGCGACCTCGGATGTTTGCCGCACGCGGCAGGCCAGTTACGACGCGACAATCAGCGCGGTGCGGCAGTTGTCCGACAGCACCATCGCGCTGTCGATCAAGGGCGAGGCGCTCAGCGCGCTGGCGTTCCTGCCGGGGCAATACGTCAACCTTGGGGTTCCAGGCAGCGAGCAAACTCGGGCCTATTCGTTCAGCTCGTTGCAGCGTGACGGCGAGGTCAGCTTCCTGATCCGCAATGTGCCCGGCGGCCTGATGAGCAGTTTCCTCACCGGCATGGCCAAGGCGGGTGACCGCATGAAGCTGGCCGGGCCGTTGGGCAGCTTTTATCTGCGCGACATTCGTCGACCGTTGTTGCTGCTGGCTGGTGGCACGGGGCTGGCGCCGTTCACGGCGATGCTGGAAAAGATCGCCGAGCAGGGCAGCGAACATCCGTTGCATCTGATTTACGGCGTGACCAACGATTTCGACCTGGTGGAACTGGATCGACTTGAAGCCTTCGCCGCACGCATCCCGAATTTCAGCTTCAGTGCCTGCGTGGCCAGCCCCGAAAGTCAGCATCCGCTCAAGGGCTACGTGACTCAGCACATCGAGCCCCGGCATTTGAACGAGGGCGACGTCGACGTCTACCTGTGCGGCCCGCCGCCGATGGTCGAGGCGGTCAGTCAGTTCATTCGCGAACAAGGCGTGAAGCCTGCGAATTTTTACTACGAAAAATTTGCCGCCAGCGCGGCCTGAGTATTTTCAGCAGTGATGCACTCATGTAGCAGCTGGCGAAGCCTGCGTTCGGCTGCGCAGCAGTCGTAAAACATGCGCTCGGGATCGGCCTGACACACCGACGTGGCTGAATTGACGACGTCTTCGCCGCCGAACGCAGGCTTCGCCAGCTGCTACAGATCGCGTGTATCGCGACAACAATTTTCGGCATGAGGTGACCATGAACAGATTTCACGAAAAAGTCGCGCTGATTACCGGGGCGGCGCAAGGCATTGGCCGGCGGGTGGCCGAACGCATGGCCGCTGAAGGTGCGCGGTTGATTCTGGTCGACCGCTCCGAGCATGTGTTCGAGCTGCAACAACAACTGGGGCAGGGCAATCCGGTGCTGGCCCTGACCGCTGATCTTGAGCAGTACAGCGAATGCAGCCGGGTAATGCACGCCGCCGTCGAGCATTTCGGGCGTATAGACGTATTGATCAACAACGTCGGCGGCACGATCTGGGCCAAACCGTTTGAGCATTATCAAGCGCAGCAAATCGAAGCCGAAGTCCGCCGTTCGCTGTTCCCGACGTTATGGTGCTGTCATGCGGCGCTACCGTTCATGCTGGAGCAGGGCAGTGGGGCCATCGTTAACGTCTCGTCCATCGCTACGCGCAGTATCAATCGGGTGCCCTATGGCGCGGCGAAAGGCGGCGTGAACGCCCTGACTGCCTGTCTGGCCTTCGAAACCGCCGGTCGCGGCGTCCGGGTCAATGCGACAGCTCCCGGCGGCACCGAAGCGCCGCCTCGGGTGATTGCACGCAACGATGCCGAGCAAAGCGCAGAAGAAAAGGTCTGGTATCAGCAGATCGTCGAACAGACGCTCGACAGCAGTTTGATGAAGCGCTACGGCACGCTGGATGAGCAGGCAAGCGCGATTCTGTTTCTGGCCAGCGACGAAGCGTCGTACATCACGGGCATGATCATGCCGGTCGGCGGCGGTGATCAAGGCTGACGCTCACTGAAAAACCACCCATTGCCGGTTAACGTCGAGACAGCCTACAGGCGGCGCAGAAACGCTTTGACGATTTGACGCGTGGCGTCGCTCGTACTCAGGTTGCCGACGGTTTCCAGTGGATGCCAAATACAGTCAATGATTTCATTAAAGGGTCGGGCCAGATCAAGGTTCGGCGCCCAAGCTTCGTAGACATGATGGCGGGTGCCGCCCGATTCCAGTTCCATGAGGTACAGCAGGCTTTCGGCGCCAAGGCCGGTTTCTTCCTGAAGCTCACGCCGCGCCGCGCCCGCTGGGGTTTCACCGATTTCGACTGTTCCGCCGGGCAAGCTCCAGCGACACCTGGGTTTACGCACCAGGAGAACATGTCGTTCCAGTTCGCAAATGACCGTTGCACGTACTTTCATTTGTTACCTGACTGACGCAATTCATTAAAAAAACTTCGATTTGCAATATTCGGGCCGTGAACCCGTGCCTGACGGCTTAGATCAATACTCTCGTCGAAAAGTGCAATTGAATCCTGACTCGACGTCTGGTCGGTACGTCGGCGAGGGTCGGGTGTAAGGTATGCAGGCCATCGTCGATATCAGTGCCGAACAGGAGGTGACTATGAGCGTTCCGATGTTGAACAAAATGCACATGAACGGTTATGACGTACTCAGCGTAAATAACGGCCCCTGGCGAGTTTGCACCCAAGGTGATCGGTTGGGGGATTTCAGCAGCAGAGAAGAAGCATTGGCCTATGCCGCATCACTTCCTGCCTATCGAGCCAGGACAGTCCGCCCCTCAAGTCAGAAATCAGCATGACAGCACGTTGAAGCCCCGGGATGCCGGGGCTTCTTAGTTCTTGGTTGGATACCTGCAGTAAGCGTGTTTACGGACCGCGGGTTAAGCACGCGAGCGTGAACAGCGATTAGTTCATCGCAGCGCTCCTGTCAGTGAGCTTTCGTTCGACTGATCACCTTGGCTTTCACTTCTTCGGCATAGCCCGCCAGTCGTCCTTCATCGCCCTGAAACAACTCACACAACCTGAGAGCGGCTTGCGCATCCACCTCATTGCCTGCCTGGCGTAGCTGCTCTGCAATGCGCAGCAATTCTACTGCGGACCATCTCAGATCCGACGCAACGCTTTGCAGGTCGCGGCGAAGTTCGTTTTCATCTTCGTTTAGCCACATGACGACCTCCTGCAATTCCTGTTAAGGAAATAGTAGTTCCATTTGGTATGACACAGCGTTTGTTCATCTGATCCCTGAGCGATGGAAGGTACTTCCATTGGTCGGGAGGATAAGCGCGAGTGGCATTGCTGGTTGTCGTACGAAGGTCAATGAATATCGTCAGGACGAGGCCACTCCAAATGAGCACTACCGATGATTTCAGATTGCATGCCCATGAGCTGATCGCTGACCTGGATGCCGCCACTTCAGAGATGATGAAGCTTATTTCAGCTCATCAACTCAGTGGCTCAGAGTGGGAGCGCGTCACGCAATGGCAGCATGACGCGTATGAACGGTGGATGGCCTATCTGAACAAAAGAACTTATCCAGCTCCCCCTGAATACAATCCTTCACATTGAGTGGTATTCAATAGATGGATGTCCGCACGGCGACGCGGTACATTTCGCGTTTTTACGGCATAAGGGGGCGTCATGCGGATGTTAATGGGGGGAGTACTGTTGGCGATGCTGGCCGGCTGTTCGTTGCCGGCGTCAGTGGTTCCGGGTGAGCCTAACGTCAGCAAATACAGCAACAAACCGCCGAAAGAACTGGCTGCATGCATTTTGCCAGCATGGCAGAAAGAAATTCCGAAGACGACTCAGGTCGGCATTTCCAATGGCTACAGGATTACGGCGCCCAGCATCATCACGGCGGATGAAGTGCTGGACATCATCAAACACAAGGACGGCAGCCGGGTTTCGCTATATCAGGGGCCGCCGTGGGCCAAGTCCGAAGCGATGCGCAAGTCAGTCAAGGCGTGTCTGTAAGTTGCCAAGGGCCTTTTTAACTCGGCAATTCTTCCCAGCTGACGTCGATCAAACCGCCCGATTGCGCGTGGCTTCGAAGTAACTCGTGGTTTTGTTGATCGTGCCCATACGAAAGCCCCAGCCCCGAATGCAGGCAGGCGTAATACCAGGCATCCGCGTGACTCATGTGCGTGTCCGGCTGCACGAAAATGTACCAATCATTCTTGAGTCGGTAGGCGATTTGAAAGTAGCGAGTGTGAGTCATCCGATTCTCCCGGTGCTAGCGCTACGACATAAATGGCGTAGTGCCAGTTCCCTTGGATGTCGGACTTCTGCTTGCATGAGCAAAGGGCAGATCTTTTAATCATTCATACGTAAGCGGGTTACTGATGTGTATCGTGATCAGCATTGCGCCGATCAGTGCCTGAAGGGTTGCCAAAGTTTATCAGCCGTCTTTCTAACAAAACGTTGTCGAGTGCCTGGCGCGCGGCGGGGTCCAGTTGGTGTTCCCTCTCTTTAAGTTCCAGCAGGATCGGGCTCGACCAGGCGCGATAGGTTTTTTCGACGTTGCAAACGTACATCATCAATCTCTCCTTGATCACATGCCCCACTTGTCATGGAGACTTTGTGCGTAGTGACCCTAGTCGAGAAATCGGATTTTCACCAACGCTTTGCACTGAATTGGTGCAAGTCATCATTCGGCGCGACGGGCGGCAGGTGAGCTGTCAGTTGGTCACCAGCAGTTCCGGGCCGAGGTAGTCGTTGATTTGAGCGATATCGTCGTCGCCCAGACTGCCCACCGAAGAAGCCAGACGCAGGTGCGACATCAAATAGCGCAACTTGGCCTCGAACAGATCGTGGCGTGCAACGAAGAGCAGCTCTTCGGCATTGAGCACGTCCACGTTGGTGCTGGTGCCCCCCTCTTTGAAGCCCTTGCGTGTCGAAATCAGTGAGCGTTCGTTGGACTCTACGGCTCTCTCCAGCGCGTGAATACGTTTGGCGCCACTCTGTATGCCACGAAACTCACGGGTGGTTCCGGAGATGACTTCCAGTCGTGTGGCGTCGAGTTCGTCCAAGGCCTTATCACTATTGGCACTGGCCTGACGTGTCAGCGCACTGACGCCGCCACCGCTGAACAGCGGGAAATTGACTTCCAGCCCGATTGAACCGTAGTGGTTGCGTTGATTCAATTCGGAGAGTGATTGACTCTGGCCAGCGGTGTAACCGGCAATGAAATCCAGTGTTGGCCAGTGGCCGGCCTTGGCGCGCTTCACTTCTTCTTCGGCGAGGTCGCGACTATAACGGCGCGCGTGGATCAGCGGGCTATCGGTTTGGGCTTTGACCAACCAGTCCTGCAGGTTACTCGGCAGCAGCGGCGGGGTATCGAAGCCTGGACGCAAGGTCGTCAGCGATTCGGGGGTTTCACCGATGTATTCCTCAAGTTTGCTGCGCGTGTTGACCAGGTTGTCCTGCGCCTCGATCAGTTCGGCCTCGGCGAGGTCGCGGCGAGCGACCGACTCGTCGATGTCGGTGATAGTGCCGGCCCCCAGCTCCATGCGCCGTTGCGCCGAGGCGAGTTGCTCGTCGAAGGCGCGCAGCTTGGCCTTGGCCAGGGTTATGGTTTCGCTGGCGAGGAGCACGTCGAAATAGCTTTCGGCCAGGCGCACCGCGGCGTCCTGACTCTTGGCATCGAACACCGCGACGCTGTAATCGGCACGTTGTTGACCCTGGCGGTACTCGGCCATCTTCTGTTTGTTGAACAGCGGCTGGCGCAGGCGCACGTTAGCGCCCTTGGAGGTGTAGTCGAGATCATTGTCGGCGCCGTTCTGGCGTTGAGAGCCATTAACTTTGTTGTCGTAGGCCGAGGCATTGATCTGCGGCAACAGGCCGGCCGTGCCGATGGCGCGGTTTTCCGAACCGGCCTCTTTTTCATGCACGGCGGCCCGGTAGATAGGACCCTGGTACTGCAATAGATCCCAGGCTTGCTTGAGGTCCATGGCGCTGGCAGGTAAAGCCAGCCCTAGCAGGCAGAGGAACAGGCAATGACGTTCCATTTCATTGTTCCTTGAATGAGCTGTCCACACGGTCGAGCATTGGTTTTAGAAGATAGCTCATCAGGTTGCGTTCGCCAGTTTTGATGGTGACGGTGGCGGGCATGCCGGGGCGAATGTGATTGGTTCCCAGCAGGCCCATGCCATCGGGTGTGACTTCCACTTGGGCCAGATAGAACGGTTCCTTGCTAGCCTCGTCGAGCAGGCGGTCAGCGGAGATAGTCTTCACGCGGCCGGGGATGTTGGGCGTCTGGGCATGGTTAAAGGCCGGGAAGGCAATGTCTACGTCCAGGCCGGGGATCATCTTGTCGATGGCCTGTACGGGGATCATCGCGTCGACCTGTAGCGGTTCGTTGAGCGGAACGATTTCCATGATCTTGAAGCCGGGCTGGATGATCCCGCCGACGGTGGCAATGCTCAGGGCCTGGACCATGCCATCGATGGGCGAGCGAATCACGGTGTGGGTCACTTCATAGTCCAGCGCGCGCAAGCGGTCGGCCAGGGTGGTGTTTTCCTTGGCGGTGTCGGTCAGTTGTGATTCGACTTCCTTCAGGTAATCGTGCTGGCGCTGCAGGATGCGCAGCTTGATTTCAGTGGTCTGGCTGCGCACACGAGCGATGTTGTTGAGGTTCTCGGCCTGACCGGCGGAGAGGTCGGCATTGCTGCGTTCCAGCTCAAGCAGGCGGTTGCGCGGCACATAGCCTTCGGCCGCCAGCACGCGGGTGCCTTGTAGTTCCTGGTTGAGGAAGTTGATTTGCGAGCCGCGGGCGCTATAAACCTGGTGCAGGCCCTTGAGCTGCACCGCCGACGCCGCCAGGTTTTCCTCAAGGATGCTGATTTCGCCAGCGAGACCGGCGCGCCGGGTGTCCAGCAGGCGCTGTTGCAGGTCCATGGCGGCCATCAGGCGGTGGTCACCCCTGAAGCGCTTGAGCAACTCGGGATCGAAGTTCACCACAGCGCGGTTGTCACGTTCTGCTTCCAGACGGTTCTCCACCGTCTTGCTGACGATGTACTGGGCGCTGACCGCACCTTGTTCGGCAACGGCACGCAAGGAGTCGAGGCGCACCACTTCCTGGCCTTTTGCCACGACATCACCTTCTTGAACGAGAATCGCCTCCACGGTACCCCCGCTGAGATGTTGCACGGCTTTGCTCTTGCTGGTGACTTTGACCGTGCCTGTGGCGACCACACCGGCATCCAGCGGCGCCAGCCAGGACCACAGGAGAAAGCCGCCGAAGCCGGCGAGCACCAGCCAAATGCCCCAGCGCGCGGGTTTACTGATGTTCAGATCCACCTCGTTCTTGGGGTCGATATGAATCATCTCGGTGTGTGGGCTCATTTGCATGATCGATCACTCCCGTGATTTGACGGAGGCCAGCGGAGTTGACGCGCCTGCAGGCATTACAGTGGCCTTGCGCAGCGCAGCGAATACTTCGTCGCGCGAGCCGAGCATCTGCACACCGCCGTCGCGCAGCATCAGCACCTGATCGACGGCGCAGAGCACGTTGGGACGATGGGAAATCAAAATGACGGTGGCGCCACGCTCCTTGAGTTTGGCCAGCGCATCGACCAGGGCCTTTTCGCCAACGTCGTCGAGGTTGGCGTTCGGTTCATCGAGCACGATCAGATTGGGTTCGCCATACAGCGCGCGGGCCAAGGCGATGCGTTGCTTCTGTCCACCGGAAAGCGGGCTGCCATCGGTGCTCAGGCGAGTGTCATAACCCTGAGGAAAACGCAGGATCATCTCGTGCACTCCAGTGGCTTTGGCAGCGCGGATGACCGCATCGCTGTCCACTTCACCAAAGCGCGCAATGTTGTCAGCGATGCTGCCCTCGAACAGCTCCACGTCCTGTGGCAGGTAGCCGAGCCAGGGGCCAAGTTCGCCTTTGTTCCAGGTGAACATGTCCGCACCGTCCAGGCGCACCTTGCCGGCCTGCGCCGGCCAGACGCCCACCAGCAGGCGGGCGAGGGTGGATTTACCCGAGGCGGATGGACCGATAACGCCAAGGCTTTCGCCAGGCACCAGGCTGAAACTCACGCCGCGCAGAATGGTGTTGTTGGTTCCGGGGGAGCCGGCAAACACATTTTCCACCGCCAGCATGCCCATCGGCCGCTGCAGCGACATGCTCGGTGGCCGGCGCGGAAAATCGTTCAGCATTTCATTGAGTCGGCCCCAGGCCGTACGGCAGCCGAGCAGTTGTTTCCATGACCCGATGACTTGCTCCACCGGGCCCAGCGCACGACCGGTGAGGATTGAGCAGGCAATCATCATCCCCGGGGTGATCTTGCCTTCGATCGCCAGCAGTGCGCCGGCGCCGAGGATCAGTGACTGCAATGTGATACGCACGAAGCGTCCGGTGCTGCTGATCATGGCTGCGCGGTCGGAGGCCAGGGTCTGCATTTCCAGAATGCGCAAATGGCTTTGGTACCAGCGCTTGCCGATTGACGGCAGCATGCCCATGGCCTCGATGACCTCGGCATTGCGCAGGTTGTTGTTGGCATAGTTGGCGGAGGAGAGGGCGGCCTGATTGGCTTCGGCCAGCGGTTTCTGCGTCGCCTTCTCGGTGAGCCAGGCCAGACACACCAGAATCAGCGAGCCGATCAGGGTGAGCAGTCCGAGCAGCGGATGGATCAGATAGGCGATTAACAGGTAGATCGGTGTCCACGGCGCATCGAAGAAAGCGAACAGGCTATTGCCGGTGAGGAACTGACGGACCTGCGAGAGATCTTGCAGGGCCTGGGCAGGATTGCCTCCGGAACGGCTCAGGTTGCGCTCGAATGCGGCGGTGAAGATGCGCCGGTTGAGGTCCATGTCGAGGTTGTTGCCGACCCGGATCAGCATGCGGGTGCGGACCATTTCCAGCGTAGACATGAGCAAGAACAGACCGATCACCAGAATGGTCAACATCGTCAACGTCGTGACGTTTCGACTGACCAAGGCCCGATCATAGACCTGAAGCATGTATACGGCGGGTGTCAACATCATGACGTTGATGACGCCGCTGAACCCGGCCAGCGCGTAAAAACTGTGGCGCAGGCGATAGAGCGCGTCGGCCAGTTCGGAACGGGTGCTCGACTGTTTGTGCATTTGGATCTCCCCTTCGAAAAGCCGGTTCCTTCCAGCGCAACAGCTCACGGTGATGTTGTTTTGTAGGCCCCTCGTCGATTCGCAGGCTGGTCGCTCTTATGGCGAGTCTTGCGCAATCTCTGCGGTGCTCCCGCATGGAAAAGCTTAGGTACAAACGACACAGTTCGAAATAACATTTTGCTCTATAGCTACTTTTAAAACTCCATAAGTCACCAAAAAACAGGCAGTTACAGGTGTCATGTCCGGCTGTCTGCTTTTCACGGCATAAAATTGACATTCTTTTGCTATGGAACTTTAGTCTTAGTTATCGGGGGAGCGCCCCGCCCGGAGCTTGCCAAAACTTTGGCGACGCAAGGCAGCGTGATTTCCCTGAAGGAGCACAACATGAAGTCGATCATTTTATTCTTTTGCGAAGGGAAGGGGCCGTACAGGAAGTTCGCCATTACTTCCACTTTTCATGGCCCACCCAAGGCCATTAGTCGCTCTGCCTGATCATCCGGCGAGCACTACATTTCGCGAATTCCAGGTGCACATCTCGGGGAACGACCTTGCCTTTCCTGCGCCGGTTCTCGCCAAAAAAATAATCAGAAAAACAGCGTAAGCCAGCACCTGACTAGGCCTGGGCAGGTTTTATCGTCCCGTGCCTTTCTCCATATAGATCGAGGGCAAACAAAATGGCTAATTTCTCCAAGGCGGATCTGGAATTCATTCTCAAGCAAATCTTCATTGCAGAGGCGCATTCAGACGGCGCCAGCCTCAGTGATTTGCTTCCAAACAGTCAGGTGCCGTTCGGCCTGCGTACGGTCGACGGCAGCTTCAACAACCTGGTTGCCGGACAGAGCGAGTATGGCGCCGCGGACAATTCCTTTGTGCGCCTGCTTGATCCCCAGTACATAAACCCGGCTTACGCAGGGACAGGGACGGTGACCGATCCGCAACCACGGATTATCAGCAACCTGATCAACGACCAGACCGCTAATAACCCGGCCGCGGTGGCGGCGAGCGGCGGTGCGGCCCCGGTGATCAGTCCCGGTCAGGATGGCGTGTTCGGCACGGCCGACGACAAAGAAGTGTTCTTCATCCCTAACGAGTCGGCGGATGCCGGTTTGACCGCCGGTTTCAACTCGTGGATGACCTTCTTCGGGCAGTTCTTTGACCACGGCCTCGACCTGGTTACCAAGAGCAGTACCGAAATCGTATTTATTCCACTGATGCCGGATGATCCGTTGTTCGACCCGAACAGTCCGACCAACTTCATGGTGCTGTCCCGTGCCGTGCGTACTGCCGGCGCGGACGGCGTACTCGGCACAGCCGATGATGGCCAGGCCAACACCACCTCGCCGTTCGTCGACCAAAGCCAGACCTACAGCTCGCACCCCTCGCATCAAGTTTTCCTGCGCGAGTACGTTGTCAATGCGGCAGGTGAACCTATTGCGACGGGGCGCTTGATTACCAATCGCGATCTCGGTGCCGACGGCAAATTCGGTACTGCCGATGATAGCGACGGCACTGATGGCGGCATGGCAACCTGGGCCGTGGTCAAGGCCCAGGCCCGCGACATTCTCGGCATCGACTTGACCGACGCCAATGTGCACAGCATTCCGCTACTGGCAACCGATGCCTATGGCAACTTCCTGCGCGGGCCAAGCGGCATGCCGCAGGTGGTGATGCGCGTCAGCAACGGTGCCGACGGTATCGCTGGTACAGCTGATGACATCACTCAACTGGTTGAAGGCAATCGGGATGCACCGATCAGTCTGGCTAACGCCGTGAGCACCGGACACGCCTTCCTGGATGACATTGCCCACAACGCTGCGCCGGTCGTCGTCGACGGGGATCTGCAGGCCGATACTGACACCGATATCGGCAATGCGCAGGATGTTGGCGCGGGCGGCAACAACCTGACCTATGACAACGAACTGCTCGACGCTCACTACATTGCCGGTGACGGCCGGGCGAACGAGAACATTGGCCTGACCGCGGTGCACCATGTGTTCCACTCCGAGCACAACCGCTTGGTCGAGCAAACCAAGGAAACCATTCTGACCTCCGGTGACCTGGCCTTTCTCAATGAGTGGCTGGTGGACGACGTGACCGCAATACCGACCACACCCGACGGAATTGCGGCGTTGGTGTGGGACGGCGAACGCCTGTTCCAGGCCGCCAAGTTCGGCACCGAGATGCAGTACCAGCACCTGGTGTTCGAGGAGTTCGGGCGGACCGTTCAGCCGCAAATCGATGCGTTCCTTGCACCCAACGGCTATGACACCTCGATCAACCCGGCCATCCTCGCCGAGTTCGCCCATGTGGTGTACCGCTTTGGTCACTCAATGTTGACCGAGACGGTTGATCGCTTCG
>Ga0247809_1000751_pt1 | contig 14746 bp, 14 predicted proteins | sample UWRJL104311B1_FD_180951 | JGI IMG/M metagenome (GOLD analysis project Ga0247809, IMG submission 180951) | Plant litter microbial communities from Arlington Agricultural Research Station in Wisconsin, United States - UWRJ-L104-311B-1 | ecosystem: Environmental > Terrestrial > Plant litter >...
GATATAACCGAATAAAGCATGAGCGATTGGCGCAGCGGTAGCGCGCTTCCCTGACACGGAAGAGGTCGCTGGTTCGATCCCAGTATCGCTCACAAGAGAAACCCCCGGTTCGCCGGGGGTTTTTTGTTTTCCCCCTGCTGCCGCCCCGCCCTTCGTAACTCCGTGCGATTGCGCAACTCAGGCAGGATCGTGGATGCCGCGGCCGCCGTGCCCCGGATCCCGGGTGACTCCCGCCCCGCGACATCCGTCACCCGGCTGTCTGCCTGAGTTGCGAGAGGAGAACGCCGCAAACTCGACCGTCCCGCCTCCACTAAAGTTGGCTGAATGAGTGACCAGAGAACCGGATTCGACCTATTCACAGAGCGCAGCGTCGTCGCGATGCGCGTCAACGGCGAATTGAGGGACCTGGCGAGCACCGTCACCGACGCCGACACCGTCGAGGCGGTCGAGATCACGAGCCCGGACGGCCTCAGCATCCTCCGGCACTCCGCCGCCCACGTCATGGCGCAGGCCGTGCAGTCGATCAACCCCCAGGCCAAGCTCGGCATCGGCCCGCCCGTCACCGACGGTTTCTACTACGACTTCGACGTCGAGACCCCGTTCACCCCCGACGACGTCAAGGCGATCGGCAAGGCGATGGAGCGCATCGTCAAGCAGGGCCAGCGCTTCCAGCGCCGGGTCGTGACGGCCGACGAGGCGCGCGCCGAGCTGGCGCACGAACCGTACAAGCTCGAGCTCATCGGGCTCAAGGGCGGCGCCGACGGCGCGGCCGAAGACATCGAGCTGGGCACCGACAACGAGTCGGTCGAGGTCGGCGGCGCCGAGCTGACCATCTACGACAACGTCGACGCCGAGACCGGCGAGGTCTACTGGAGCGACCTGTGCCGCGGCCCGCACGTGCCGTCGACCCGCATGCTCGGCAACGGCTGGGCCCTGCAGCGCACCGCGGCCGCCTACTGGCGCGGCTCCGAGAAGAACAAGCAGCTGCAGCGCATCTACGGCACGGCCTGGGCGACCAAGGACGAGCTGCGCGAGTTCCAGGCCCGCCTCGAGGAGGCCGCCAAGCGCGACCACCGCAAGCTCGGCCAAGAGCTCGACCTCTTCTCCTTCCCCGAGGAGATCGGCTCCGGCCTCGCGGTGTTCCACCCCAAGGGCGGCATCATCCGCGCCGAGATCGAGAACTACATGCGTGAGCGCCTGCTCGCCAACGGCTACGACCTCGTCAACACCCCGCACATCACCAAGGGCCACCTGTTCGAGACCAGCCAGCACCTCAACTGGTACCGCGAGGGCATGTTCCCGCCCATGCACCTCGACGAAGAGACCGACGCCGAGGGCAACATCACCCGCCAGGGCCAGGACTACTACCTGAAGCCCATGAACTGCCCGATGCACAACCTCATCTTCCGGGCGCGCGGACGCAGCTACCGCGAGCTGCCGCTGCGCCTCGCCGAGTTCGGCACCGTGTACCGCTACGAGAAGAGCGGAACCCTGCAAGGCCTCACCCGCGTGCGCGGCCTCACCCAGGACGACGCCCACATCTACGTCACCGGCGACCAGGTCAAGGCCGAGGTCGCGAGCCAGCTCGAGTTCGTCTTCGAGACCCTCCGCGGCTACGGGCTCACCGACTTCTACCTCGAACTGTCGACCCGCGACCCCGAGAAGTCGGTGGGAACCGACGAGCAGTGGGATGTCGCGACCGAGACGCTGCGCGAGGTCGCCACCGACTCCGGGCTCGAACTGGTCTCCGACCCCGGGGGAGCGGCCTTCTACGGGCCGAAGATCTCCGTGCAGGCGCGCGACGCCATCGGCCGCACCTGGCAGCTGTCGACCGTGCAGCTCGACTTCAACCAGCCCGAGTTGTTCGACCTCGAATACACGGCGGCCGACGGCACCCGCCAGCAGCCCGTGATGATCCACCGTGCCCTGCTCGGCTCGATCGAACGGTTCTTCGCCATCCTGCTCGAGCACTACGCCGGCGCCTTCCCGGTGTGGCTGTCGCCCGTGCAGGTGATCGGCATCCCCGTCGCCGAGCAGTACGAGGACTACCTCTGGGAGATCCTCGCGAAGCTCAAGGCCCGGGGCGTGCGCGTCGAACTCGACTCGTCGAGCGACCGCATGCCGAAGAAGATCCGCAACGCCACGCTGCAGAAGATCCCGTTCCAGCTCATCGCTGGCGAGGACGACCGCGCGAACGGCGCCGTGAGCTTCCGCTTCCGCGACGGACACCAGGAGAACGGCATCCCCGTCGACGAGGCGATCGAGCGCGTGCTCGAGGCGATCCGCACCAAGGCGCAGGTCTAGTGCGCGACTACGACGGAAGCGAGTACGAGAACGTCGAGTCGGCAGCCGACTTCGCGGCCGTCCCCGACGCCTTCCAGCGCCTGTGGACGCCGCACCGCATCGCCTACATCGAGGCGGGCCAGAAGCCCGGCACCGACGAGTGCCCGTTCTGCATCGCCCCGTCGCTCAGCGACGAGCAGGCGCTCATCGTCGCGCGCGGCACCCACGCCTACGTGCTGCTCAACCTGTTCCCGTACAACAGCGGCCACCTGCTCGTCGTGCCCTACCGTCACGTCTCGACCTACGACCTCGCGACCGACGACGAAGTGGCCGAGATCGCGAGCCTCACCCAGACGGCCATGCGGGTGCTCACCGAGACCTCGCACGCCCACGGCTACAACATCGGCATGAACCAGGGGCAGGTCGCCGGTGCGGGCATCGCCGACCACCTCCACCAGCACGTCGTGCCGCGCTGGGCCCAGGACGCGAACTTCTTCCCGATCATCGCCGGCACCAAGGCCCTGCCGCGACTGCTCGGCGACGTGCGCGCCGAGGTGGCCGCCGCCTGGCCCGCCTGACCCCAGCGTCCCCTCCACCGCACCGATAGAATCAGGAACCATGAGCACTAGCGAAACGACAGACCAGCAGGGCACCAGCCGCGTCAAGCGCGGACTCGCCGAAATGCTGAAGGGCGGCGTCATCATGGACGTCGTCAACGCCGAGCAGGCGAAGATCGCCGAGGATGCCGGTGCCGTCGCCGTCATGGCGCTCGAACGCGTCCCGGCCGACATCCGTTCGCAGGGTGGCGTCGCCCGCATGAGCGACCCCGACCTGATCGACGGCATCATCGAAGCCGTCTCCATCCCCGTCATGGCCAAGGCCCGCATCGGGCACTTCGTCGAGGCGCAGGTGCTGCAGTCGCTCAAGGTGGACTACATCGACGAGTCCGAGGTGCTGAGCCCGGCCGACTACGTCAACCACATCGACAAGTGGAAGTTCGACGTTCCCTTCGTCTGCGGCGCGACCAACCTGGGCGAGGCGCTGCGTCGCATCACCGAGGGTGCCGCGATGATCCGCTCCAAGGGCGAGGCCGGAACCGGCGACGTGTCCGAGGCCACGAAGCACATCCGCACCATCAAGGCCGAGATCGCGGCCCTGTCGGCCAAGACCCACGACGAGCTGTACGTCGCGGCGAAGGAACTGCAGGCACCGTACGACCTCGTCGCCGAGATCGCCCGCACGGGCAAGCTGCCCGTCGTGCTGTTCACCGCGGGCGGCGTGGCCACCCCGGCCGACGCGGCCCTCATGATGCAGCTCGGCGCCGACGGCGTGTTCGTCGGTTCGGGCATCTTCAAGTCGGGCAACCCGGCCCAGCGTGCCGCCGCGATCGTGAAGGCCACCACGTTCTTCGACGACGCCGACGTGATCGCCTCGGCATCGCGCGGGCTCGGAGAGGCCATGGTCGGCATCAACGTCTCCGACCTCGCCGCGCCGCACCGCCTCGCCGAGCGTGGCTGGTAGTCCCCGGGTCGGCGTACTCGCGCTGCAGGGCGACTTCCGCGAGCACCTCTCGGTGCTGACGGACCTCGGGGCCGACGCCGTATCGGTGCGTCGGCCCGAGGACCTCGCCCGGGTCGACGGCCTCGTCATTCCCGGCGGCGAGTCGAGTGTGATGGACAAACTCAGCCGGCTGTTCGGCCTCGCCGATCCGCTGAGGTCGGCCGTGGCATCCGGTCTGCCCGTCTACGGCACCTGCGCGGGCCTCATCATGCTGTCCGACCGCGTGCTCGACTCGATCGCGGGCCAGCAGACCCTCGGCGGGTTCGACGTCACCGTGCGGCGCAACGCCTTCGGGTCGCAGCTCGACTCGTTCGAGACCGACCTCGACGTGCCCGCCCTCGGCGACCCGCCCGTGCACGCGGTATTCATCCGCGCCCCCGTGGTGGAGAGCGTCGGCGACGGGGTCAGCGTGCTCTCGGCGCTCGACGACGGACGCATCGTCGCGGTCGAGCAGGGCAACCTGCTCGGCACCTCGTTCCACCCGGAGATCACCGGCGAGACGCGCTTCCACGAGTACTTCCTCGATAAGGTGCGCGCCCGCAACTGAGGCCGGCCGGCGCTCGGTCGCCTTCGCGCCGTGCGACAGTGGGCGTATGAAGCTCTACTCCGACTTTGCCGCCCAACGCTCACGCCAGGTCGTCGTCGACCTCGTCGCCGTCGCATTCATCGCCGCGTGGATCTGGCTCGGCGTGCTCGTCTATTCGCTCGTCATCGGCCTCATGGACTTCGGGAAGCAGATGGAGGAGGCGGGCGCCGGGTTCCGCGGCACCATGACCGACGTCGGCGACAGGCTCGGCGGCGTGCCGCTCATCGGGGGCGGCATCCGCTCTCCCTTCGACAGCGCGTCGTCGGCCGGTGCAACGCTCGAGGCGGCGGGCGCCAGCCAGCAGGTCGCCGTGCAGAACCTCGCGACCGGTCTCGGGGTGGGCACTGCCGTGCTGCCCGTGCTCGCCATACTCGTGGTCTGGCTCGTGCCGCGCATCCGCTTCGTGCGCCGCGCGTCGCAGGCGAAGCGGCTCGTCTCGGCGGGCGTAGGCCTCGACCTGCTCGCTCTCCGTGCGCTGTCGAACCAGCGGCTGCCCGTGCTCGCGGCGATCGACGCCGACCCGGCGGGGGCGTGGCGCCGCGGCGACGCGGCCGTGCTGCGCTCGCTCGCTGCCCTCGAACTGCGAGCCTCGGGAGTGCGGCTCACCTGACCGCTTGGCGGCTCGCGCGGCCGCCGTTGGTTAGGATATTCAGCATGTCAGGCCACTCCAAATGGGCAACCACCAAGCACAAGAAGGCGATCACCGATTCGCGCCGTGCAAAGTCGTTCGCCAAACTCATCAAGAACATCGAAGTCGCAGCCAAGATGGGCGGTGCTGACCTCTCGGGAAACCCGACGCTGGTCGACGCCATCCAGAAGGCCAAGAAGACCTCGGTGCCCAACGACAACATCGACCGCGCCGTCAAGCGCGGTGCCGGCCTCAGCGGCGAGTCGGTCGAGTACACGACGATCATCTACGAAGGCTACGGAGCCAACGGTGTCGCGATGCTCATCGAGTGCCTCACGGACAACAAGAACCGGGCAGCCGCCGACGTGCGCGCCATCATGACGCGCAACGGCGCGGCACTCGCCGACCCGGGCAGCGTCGCCTACAACTTCAACCGCAAGGGCGTCGTCTCGATCGCGGCCGTCGACGGCGTCACCGAAGACGGAATCCTCGAGGCCGTGCTCGACGCGGGCGCCGAAGAAGTGAAGAACCACGGTGGCGGCTTCGAGGTCATCACCGATCCGTCGCACCTGGTCTCCACGCGCACCGCGCTGCAAGACGCCGGCATCGACTACGACTCTTCCGAGCTCGAGTTCGTGCCGAACCTCACGATCGAGGTCGACGCCGAGACCGCGCGCAAGATATTCCGCCTCATCGACGCGCTCGAAGACTCCGACGATGTGCAGAACATCTACTCGAACTTCGAGATCACCCCAGAGGTGCAGGCCCAGCTGGACGAAGACTAGCGGTGTCGCTCCGGGTACTGGGCATAGACCCGGGGCTCACCCGGTGCGGCGTCGGTGTCGTGGATGTCTCGTCGACACGTGCCGCGACGCTCGTGCACTACGGGGTCATCCGCACCCCGCCCGACATGGCCCTCGAACAGCGGCTGCTCATCATCGGGCAGCAGCTCGGGGAGCTCCTCGACGAGCACGCCCCGCACGCGGTCGCGCTGGAACGGGTGTTCGCGCAGCACAACCTGCGCACCGTGATGGGCACGGCGCAGGCGAGCGGCGTGGCGCTGCACGCCGCGGCGGCGCGCGGCCTCACCGTCGGCCTGCACACGCCGAGCGAGGTCAAGGCCGCGGTCACGGGCTACGGCGCGGCAGAGAAGGCCCAGGTCGGGCTGATGGTCGCCAAGATCCTCGGACTCGACGATGTGCCGCAGCCCGCGGACGCCGCCGACGCGCTCGCCTTGGCGATCTGCCACGCCTGGCGCGGGGGAGTCGCGTCGGCAGTGACCCGACGCGCAGGCACATCGACGGGAGTCGCCGGGGGCTCCGCGGTGGGCCTCACGCCCGCGCAGAGTGCGTGGCGCGCGGCCGAGTCGGCGGCAAAACGTAGGCTGGGCGCATGATTTCTTCGGTGCGAGGCACAGTGCTCGCCGTCCACGGTTCGACCGCCGTCATCGAGGTCGGGGGAGTGGGCCTCGCGGTGCAGGTGACTCCCCGCCACGGGCTATCCCTGCGTCTCGGCAGCGAGGCGACCCTGCGCACCGCCCTCATCGTGCGCGAGGACGACCTCAGCCTGTTCGGCTTCGCCGAGGCCGACGAGCTCGCGGTGTTCGACCTGCTGCGCAGCGTCACCGGCGTGGGCCCGCGTAGCGCCCTCGGCGTGCTCGCCGTGCTCGACCCCGACCAGATCGCCCGCGCCATCGCGGCCGAAGACGACGCCGCCTTCCGCAAGGTATCCGGCATCGGCCCCAAGACCGCCAAGCTCATCGTCGTGTCGCTCGCCGGCAAGCTCGCCGTGCTGCCCACCACGCGCTCGGCCGCCCCGCAGGCCGCCGCGCCCGTTCGCGACAGCGTACTGCTCGCCCTCGTCGGGCTCGGCTGGCCGGAGCGCACCGCCACCGTCGCGGTCGACGAGGCACTGATCGTGGCGACCGACCTCGAACGCGAGACCATGCAGAGCCTGCTCCGGCTCGCGCTCGCCCACCTCGGCCCGCAGCAGGCGGCCGCCAAGTGAGCGCGTCCGAAGACATCGTGAGCGCCGAGCCGGAATCCGACGCCGAACTCGCATTCGAGGGTGCGCTCCGTCCGCAGTCCCTCGCCGAATTCGTCGGCCAGCAGAAGGTGCGCGGCCAACTGCAACTGCTGCTCCAAGCGGCGACCATGCAGGGCCGCACGGCCGACCACATCCTGTTCGCGGGTCCTCCCGGCCTCGGCAAGACGACCCTCGCCATGATCGTGGCGCACGAGAGCGGACGCCCGCTGCGCATGTCGAGCGGGCCGGCCATCCAGCACGCGGGCGACCTCGCCGCGGTGCTGTCGTCGCTCGTACCGGGCGAAGTGCTGTTCATCGACGAGATCCACCGCATGGCGCGCTCGGCAGAAGAGATGCTCTACCTCGCCATGGAAGACTTCCGCATCGACATCATGGTGGGCAAGGGAGCGGGCGCGACATCCATACCGCTCGATCTCGCACCGTTCACGCTGGTCGGCGCGACCACCCGCTCGGGTCTGCTGCCGAACCCGCTGCGCGACCGCTTCGGATTCACGGCGCACCTCGAGTTCTACGAGACCGCCGAACTCGAACAGGTGCTCGTGCGCGCGGCGGCCATGCTGCAGCTCGACATCGCGCGCCCCGCCCTCGCCGAGATCGCGGGCCGCAGCCGGGGCACTCCGCGCATCGCGAACCGCCTCCTGCGCCGGGTGCGCGACTATGCCATCGTCACCGGCGACGGCGCGGGTATCGACGCCGTGAACGCGGCGCTCGAACTGTACGACGTCGACGAGCTCGGGCTTGACAGGCTCGACCGGGCCGTGATGGGGATCGTGCTCAACCGCTTCGACGGCGGGCCGGTCGGCCTCAACACCCTCGCCGTGTCGGTGGGCGAGGAGGCGGAAACCATCGAGGCCGTCGTCGAGCCGTTCCTCGTGCGCATCGGGCTGCTCATCCGCACTCCGCGCGGCCGCGTTGCGACGCGCGAGGCGTGGAAGCACTTCGGGCTGACCAAGCACAACCAGGGCCTCTTCGGGGATGACCTATAATTCACAGGTGGCGCCTCAGCCCGTTACACATAGACTGACCCGGCCCCCCACGCTCTCCGAGAGGTTTTCCCCATGAACGACACCATTCTCAACATCGCGCTCGTCGTCGTACTCGCGCTCTTCGTGATCTACGCGTTCCGCAACAGCCGCAAGAACAAGGCGAAGCAGGCCGAGCTCAAATCGCAGATCGTGCCCGGAGCCGAGGTCATGACCAACTTCGGCCTGTTCGGCACCCTGCTGTCGGTCGACGAGGTCAGCAACGTCGCGGAGATCGAGACCTCGCCGGGCAACGTCGTGCGCGTGCACCGCCAGACGCTCGCGAAGGTCGTCACCGAGAGCGACGCCGTGGCCGGAGTCGCCGGCGAGCCTCGCTCGGTCGAGGAAGCCATGGAAATCGCGAACCGCGAGGCCGAGGCCCGCGAGAAGGCCGCGAACCCGGAGTTCGGCGAGCTCGCCGAACCCGTCGCCGCCGATGCCGCCGCTCCCGCGGACGACACCACCCCCGTCGTCGACCAGCCCGTCGTCGCCGACGAGCCGGCGAAGAAGCCCGTACGTCGCGCGTCGACCAAAAAGGTCGACGAGTAACAACTCCACATGATGATGGCGTCCGCGAGGGCGCCATCTGCGTGTGGGGAGCGTTGAGCCCCCGCACCGTCAAAGAAAGCTGAGTCCGTACGTGGCAAGAACCACCCCGGTAAAGAAGGCCTGGCGTTCGCTGGCCTGGCTGGCCGTCCTCATCGCAGCGCTCATCGGCATCAACGGGGCCGGAGTCGCCTTGGACGACTGGTCGTGGACGCCGAAACTGGCCCTCGACCTCGAGGGCGGCACTCAGATCATCCTCGAGCCGCAGCTCGAGAGCGGACAGCAGGTCACGGGCGAGCAGCTCGACCAGGCCGTGTCCATCATCCGGCAGCGCGTCGACGCGAGCGGTGTCTCCGAGGCCGAGATCACGACGCAGGGCAACCAGAACGTCGTCGTATCGATCCCCGGCACGCCCGACAAGGCCACCCTCGAGCGCATCCAGTCGTCGGCCAAGCTCGAGTTCCGTCCCGTGCTGACCACAGAGGCGGCCGCGACCACGGCCGTCGGCGACACCGCGACGCCCACCCCGACCGATGCGGCCGCTCCGGCGCCCTCGCTCGAGTCGACGCCGAGCGTCTCCCCGACCGACGCGAGCGACCCGAGCTGGATCACGCCGGCCCTGTCCGACGCGTACACGAACTTCAAGTGCTCCGAGCTCGACACCGACGGCGCGAACGTCGCACCGGCCGACCAGCCGCTCGTGACCTGCGACTCGGCAGGGACCTACAAGTACATCCTCGGCCCGACCGAGGTCGCCGGTTCCACCATCAGCGACGCGACGAGCGGCCTCGTGCTCAACAGCCAGGGCGTCAGCACCGGCGCGTGGGGCGTCAACATCGTCTTCAACGGCGAGGGCACCAAGCAGTTCGCCGACGTCACCACCCGCCTCTACGGCTACGGTGTGGGAGACCCGCGCAACCAGTTCGCGATCGTGCTCGACGGCCGGGTCATCTCGGCGCCGTCCACGAACGCCGCGATCACCGACGGCAAGCCGCAGATCAGCGGCTCGTTCACGCAGGGCGACGCCAAGACGCTCGCCGACCAGCTGAAGTTCGGTGCGCTGCCGATCGGCTTCGAGGTGCAGAGCTCGGAGGTCATCTCCTCGACACTCGGCAGCGCGCAGCTGCAGAGCGGCCTCATCGCCGGCCTCATCGGCCTCATCCTCGTCTTCGCGTACTCGTTCTTCCAATACCGGTTGCTCGGGCTCGTGACGGTGGCATCGCTCGTCGTCGCCGCGGTCGTGACGTATTTCGTGATCGTGATCCTCTCGTGGCGCGAGGGCTACCGGCTCTCGCTCGCGGGAGTGGCCGGTCTGATCGTGGCCATCGGTTTCACGGCAGACTCGTTCATCGTCTACTTCGAACGCATCCGCGACGAGTTGCGCGACGGACGCGCGCTCGTGTCCGCCGTCGAGGCGGGCTGGAAGCGTGCACTCCGCACGGTCTTCGCCGCGAAGGCCGTGAACCTGCTCTCCGCCGTCGTGCTCTTCGTGCTCGCCGTCGGCAACGTGAAGGGCTTCGCGCTCACGCTCGGCGTCACGACGATCATCGACGTCATCATCGTCGTGCTCTTCACGCACCCCGTGCTGCAGCTGCTCGCGACCACCAAGTACTTCTCGAGCGGACACCGCATGAGCGGACTCGACCCGAACGCCCTCGGCGCGGTCTACCGGGGACGAGCGCAGTTCCGCACGCCCACCGCAGGAACCGCCAAGAGCGGCGCGACGAAGGAAGCGGCACGCCGGCAGACGATCGCCGAGCGCAAGGCCGCCGAACTCGCCGGCTCGTCGAAAGATACCAACGTTGACGGGAAGGACTCCTGATGGGCGGCTTCGCCAAGTTCGGCAATGACCTCTACACGGGGGAGCGGTCGTTCAACTTCGTCCGCAACCGCCGCATCTGGTACATCATCGCGGCGGTGATGATCATCGCGTCCATCGTCGGTCCGGCCATCCGTGGCGGCTTCGTCTTCGGCATCGAGTTCCGCGGCGGCTCCGAGTTCCAGGTGTCGCAGATCGCCAAGCTCGACGACGACCTGATCAAGAACCAGAACCTCGCCACCGAGACCGTGGTCGGGATCGTCCCCGAGGCGAACCCGCGCGTCACGACCGTCGGCGACGACGGCATCCGCGTGCAGACCGAGCAGCTCACCAAGACCGAGTCCGATTCACTCGCCGACGCCCTCGCGAAGACCTTCGACGTTCCGGCCACGCAGGTCACCGCGTCGTTCATCGGTCCGTCGTGGGGTGCCGACATCACGGCGTCCGCGATCCGCGCGCTCGTGGTGTTCCTCATCCTCGCCGCGATCGTGATGGCGCTGTACTTCCGCACCTGGAAGATGTCCGTGGCGGCGATCGTGTCGCTGCTGCACGACATCATCATCACGGCCGGCGTCTACGGCATCCTCGGTTTCGAGATCACCCCGTCGGCCGTGATCGGGTTCCTCACGATCCTCGGCTACTCGCTCTACGACACCGTCGTGGTATTCGACAAGATCAGGGAGAACACGGCGCAGGACGGTCCGGCGTCGAGCCGCACCTTCGGCGAGTCGGTGAACCTCGCGGTCAACCAGACACTGGTGCGCTCGATCAACACCGGCGTCGTGGCCGCACTCCCCGTCGGCGCGATCCTGTTCATCGGCGCCGTCGTGCTCGGCGCGGGCACGCTCCGCGACATCGCGCTGTCGCTGTTCATCGGTATCCTCATCGGCACCTACTCGACCATCTTCATCGCCGCCCCGTTCTACGCACAGATCCGCGAGAACGAGCCCGCCATCCTGAAGCAGACCAAGCGCCTGCAGGCGGCGCGCCAGGCCAGCGTGAAGACCCCGGTCGCGGCCGCGTCGACGGCCGACGGGTCGGTCGGCTGACGCGCGACTACAATTGGCGGATGAGGCGCGCAGCATGACGGAGACCACGAACAACACCGCGTCGCTGCGCAGCCTCATCCCGCGGATCTTCTCCCGGGCGCAGCCCGCGGGCGCCGTCGACCGGCTGATCAAGACCGTCCGCCTGCACCACCCCAAGGCCGACATCGCCCTCGTCGAGCGTGCCTACGCCGCCGCCGAGCTCGCGCACCGCGGCCAGAAGCGCCGCAGCGGCGAGCCGTACATCACGCACCCCGTGGCCGTGGCCCAGATCCTCGCCGACCTCGGCATCGGTTCGAAGACCATCGCCGCCGCGCTGTTGCACGACACGGTCGAAGACACCGACTACGAACTCGACACACTCCGGCACGAGTTCGGTGACGAGATCGCGATGCTCGTCGACGGCGTCACCAAGCTCGACAAGCTCAAGTACGGAGACAGTGCGCAGGCCGAGACCGTGCGCAAGATGGTCGTGGCGATGTCGAAGGACATCCGCGTGCTCGTGATCAAGCTCGCCGACCGCCTGCACAACGCGCGCACCTGGGGCTTCGTGAGCCAAGAGACTGCCACCCGGAAGGCCAAGGAGACGCTCGAGATCTACGCGCCGCTCGCGCACCGGCTCGGCATCCAGACCATCAAGTGGGAGCTCGAAGACCTCTCGTTCTCGGTGCTCTACCCCAAGCTCTACGTCGAGATCGAGAGCCTGGTGCGGCAACGCACGCCGCAGCGCGAGGAATTCGTGCAGCAGGTCATCGAATCGGTGAACGACGACCTCAAGACCTCGAAGATCAAGGGCACGGTCGCCGGCCGCCCCAAGCAGTACTACTCGATCTACCAGAAGATGATCGTGCGCGGCCGCGAGTTCGACGAGATCTACGACCTCGTCGGCATCCGTGTGCTCGTCAACTCGGTGCGCGACTGCTACGCGGTGCTCGGTTCGATCCACGCGCGGTGGAACCCGATCCCCGGCCGATTCAAGGACTACATCGCCACCCCGAAGTTCAACCTGTACCAGTCGCTGCACACGACCGTGATCGGCCCGCAGGGGCGGCCGGTCGAGATCCAGATCCGCACGCAGGAGATGCACCAGCGCGCCGAGTTCGGTGTCGCCGCCCACTGGAAGTACAAGGAGCGCGTCAACGGCGGCCGCGGTTCGTCGACCGCCGTGCAGGACGACGGCGACATGGCCTGGCTCGCGCACATCTCCGACTGGGAGGCCGAGACCAGCGACCCCGACGAGTTCCTCGACTCGCTGCGCTTCGAGATCGGCGCCAAGGAGGTCTACGTCTTCACCCCGCAGGGCAAGGTCATCGGCCTGCCCGCCGGCGCGACCCCCGTCGACTTCGCCTACGCCGTGCACACCGAGATCGGCCACCGCACCATGGGCGCGAAGGTCAACGGACGGCTGGTGCCGCTCGAGAGCGAGCTGAACAGCGGCGACTCGGTCGAGGTCTTCACCTCGAAGAACCCCGACTCCGGCCCCAGCCAAGACTGGCTCAACTTCGTCAAGTCGCCGCGGGCCCGCAGCAAGATCCGCGGGTGGTTCACGAAGGAACGCCGTGACGAGGCCATCGAGCAGGGGCGCGACGCGATCGCTCGGGCGATGCGCAAGCAGAACCTGCCGCTGCAGAAGCTCATGAGCCAGGACTCGTTCAACGATGTGGCGTCGCAGCTGCGCTACGAAGACGTGTCCGCCCTCTACGCCGCCGTCGGCGAGGGCCACGTGTCGACCCAGTCGGTGATCGAGAAGGTGCTCGCCAGCATCGCGACCGAGGCCGACAACGAAGACTCCGAACTCACGTTCGCGTCGCAGCGCCGGTCGAGCAAGATCCGCAACGCCGATTCCGGCGTGCTCGTGCGCGGCGCCCCCGACATCCTGGTGAAGCTCGCGAAGTGCTGCACGCCCGTACCCGGCGACAGCATCGTCGGCTTCGTCACCCGCGGCGCCGGCGTCTCGGTGCACCGCGGCGACTGCAAGAACGTGACCGACCTCATGAACGAGCCGGAGCGCATGATCGACGTCGAGTGGGCGCCGTCGTCGAAGAGCCTCTTCCTCGTGCAGATCCAGGTCGAAGCGCTCGACCGCTCCGGGCTGCTGTCCGACGTGACCCGCGTGCTGAGCGAGAACCACGTCAACATCCTCTCGGCGACGGTCTCGACATCCAACCAGCGCCTCGCGATCTCACGATTCGTCTTCGAGATGGGCGACACGACGCACCTCGACCGCGTGCTCAACGCGGTGCGCCGCATCGACGCGGTCTACGACGTCTACCGGGTCAACTCCGGATAGTCCGGATCATCGGCCCGTGCCGCCTCGAGCAGGCGCTCCCAGGCGAGTTTCTTGGCCGGGAGGTTGCGCCTGCGATCGAGCGCGGCCCGGCACTCGTCGAGGCCGCTGCCGTCGAGAGCGAGGAGCGAGCGGATGACGCGGGCCTCCGCCTCGGCGAAGCGGGCGCTGAACCGCGCGAGGTCGACCGCGGTGCGCACCGGTCGCGTCACCCGCAGCGCGCCCACGAACGCGAACTCGTCGGTGTCGATCGCCACCTCGCGCACGACGCAGCGCAGCGGGATCGCCGGTCGGGCGCGCGCGCCCGTGGTGGTGCACAGCTGGTGGCGGGCCGGGGGATCGGGGAGGGCGCCCCAGATCCACGCCGCGGTGCGCTGCTCGGCGATGAGCCGCTTCGACCAGCCGTGTGACGCGGCGGCGGCACGGGCGGCCGGGCCGTCGCGCACGTCGACGGGGCTGAAGGCGTCGTCGATGCGCACCACCTCGCCGTCGAGGCGTGCGGAGCAGAGTTCGGCGAGCGGGAGGTCGCCGGCATGCAGAACGGGGGCGAGACGGGCCATCTGCCGATACTGCTATCGGAGTGGGCGTCTCGCCCCCGTGGGCGACGATCGGTGCGAATCTCCGGCTGTGGAGAAGGCGACCGGCCGGACGGCTAGTTCTTGATCGCTCCCAACCAGAGCTTGCGGGCGTCGAGAGCCTCCTGGGCGTCGGCGATCTTCTTCTTGTCGCCGGTCGCCTGTGCGTCGGCCAGTTCGCGTTCCAGCTTCGCGATCGCGTCGTGCAGCTGGCTCGCGAGGCCCTCGGAGCGGGCCTGCTTCTCGGGGTTGCTCTTCTGCCAGTGGTCGTCGTCGAGCTTGCGCACGGCCGCCTCGACCTTGCGCAGGCGCTCGTCGACGGTCTTCACCTTGTCGCGGGGGACCTTG
>Ga0247809_1000756_pt1 | contig 14694 bp, 19 predicted proteins | sample UWRJL104311B1_FD_180951 | JGI IMG/M metagenome (GOLD analysis project Ga0247809, IMG submission 180951) | Plant litter microbial communities from Arlington Agricultural Research Station in Wisconsin, United States - UWRJ-L104-311B-1 | ecosystem: Environmental > Terrestrial > Plant litter >...
AGCAAACCTACTACGACCAGCGCCGCGCCGATTCCATCCCCAACGCAACCTGGTATAATCTCAACGTGTAATAAGTATGCGATGGCGCAGTCTGGGGATTGGTGTACGGCATTTGCAGACAGGAATGGGATTTCCTATGCTAATCTTTATGCATGGAATACGGTTCTCGGCGCAAACGGTGTTAATTGCGCGAGTTCATTTTGGGCGAACACATATTATTGCGTTGGTGTGAGGGCGTAAGAAGTCTTCAAGAGGGTGAAAGGAGATTCAAAGATTGGCTGGACGATTATTGAGGGATTATAATATTATAGTTTGTTCTTTCCTGTAAATATATTAGCATCGATATTTTAAAGACATATGCGAGGCGATTAACCTTGCAGGTGCAGTATAAATATTCGGACAACTAACCTTAAGGCTAATATATGATGAATTGGGCAATGAATACTTATATACCCGCCACATGTCAATTCCTGGAAAAGAAGAGGACAGTTTTGACACCACATTCACCAAAGGATTAAGACCCATGGGTTTTCAAGCCTTTGTTTGCTCATGTTCTGATGTGCTAGTTCCCAGCTGTATATATTCATCATGTGAGATTATTGTTAAATATTTAAGGACATGTTGTCTAAATCAGATTTAGCGTGTTTTATTAGCTATAAAGATCTTCGGGACAACTACATTTGTATATCCAAACGTCCAATTGTTGTATAGAAATAAACGATAGTCATGTGATCTGACATATTTCTACCTCCTTTTCGTCTCTTGGTCTTCTCCTGCTCACGCATCACATCACAACTTTGAACTTCAGAATTAAACTCGATAATACTAATGGCCCCAATTAGAAGGCTTTCATGGGAATTATTGGACCTCATACTGTCGTATATACCCAAAAATGATGATGATCCGTCTCTTCGATCCGGACTTAATGCTCCACCCTCACCTTCGCTGCTACCCCTTTACGCCACAGTGTGTAAAGACTGGAAACTTCACTTTGAAGGTCGCACTTTCAAGTCAATTCGTCTGAAGAGCACTGAAATCAACGAATTCTTCAGACTCTTCAAGGGCAATCGAGTCAATGCCCTGTCCCGACTTGAACTCGAAGTCATCTTGCCGACGTACAGCGAGCATGCATGTGCAAAGTTTGAGATTAAGAAGGACCAAGACCTTAACAATAGGGTATTTTCAGATGCAATTCATGCACTTTTCAAAGTCCTTAGATCATCTCAGGACGTTCATGGCGCATCCGATCAAGGTCAACCAGGTAAAGAAGTTGGTGATCGGGTTTCAAGCCACTCGAGTGCTCATTCTGTTGAGTTTCATCTTGCTGATGTTTACTCCCTAATGGATGCATCTCACCGAGGCAAAGAAAAGTACAAGCAAGATCGCGTAGAGTGGGAATTGGGCAAGCGTCACGACCTGTGGGAACATCGATGGGAGCATTCATTCCTGAAACTTCTCGACGCAGAAAACCTCCCCAGTCTTTCCCAAGTAGCTCAATTTTCGAATAGTTTTTCGAGTCGGAAAGTAGAACCGGCATCTATCGCATTTCTGGCATCCAAATTTCCCAATGTCAAAGATATCATTTGGCAGTGCTCAGATGACGAGAAGAAATACCCAAAGATCCAGCAGCAGCTTCGTTATGGTAGAACTACTCACAATCTCAATGTTTTATTGACTGATCATTAGTATAGATTTTGCTCAAACTCTTCAAGAACTTCCTCTGCACTCACTCGCAACGTTCAATCTCGAGTACACACACACAGCTCCTGCAAACCACAATTTCAGCCCAATATCCGTCCTTCATGAATCAAGTCCTACGATAGATCATCTAAGCAAGGCCCTAAATCACCTCAGCGAGGCACCTCATATCACTAAATTAACCTTGACGGGTCCTGTCGTCGTCTCCCCGGCTATTTTTTCGGACCCTTCTTCCACGTCGACGAATCTACAATGGCCCAAGCTCAGACAATTCAACCTTTGCTTCAACTCACGTACACCCAATCATAACTGGTACTTTACTCGGAACCCATCTAAGACCGCCGCGGACGATGCACGGGATTCTGGTGAAGAAGATAGACTTGCCCGTGATCCCGAGTCCGACACAGACAGCGACTCCGGAGCTTCCGACGACAGCACCATTTGGGATTCCTACCATCCAGTCAAAGAAGGACGTGCACAAGGCAAAATTCCGTCAAGGTTGTTTCGGGTGTGGCCAAACAACGAAGAGATCCTACCGTTGCTGAAAGCCATGGCGCGAGGTGCGAAGTGCATGCCAGTGCTAGATTCCATGACGTTGCGCGCAGAATTGGCGCAACCCGGTGCTGAATTCGAAATTGCATTCATTGCGAAGGGGGTGCCAGATATGTTTGACAAGGATCCGGAGCAGGATGTCAAGCGTGATAGGCTGTATTGTATGTGTCAAAGTTTCCATTGTTTCCCATTCTTGAACGTTCAAGGATTCTCTAGATCCAAAGCTAATCTGGTCGCGTAATGCAGGGCAAACGGGAGAATGGAGACCTGACGAGGAGGTCCTTAGGCTTTGGAAAGAAAAGAGTAACGAATTATTGGTCAGGTTCCTTGATTACTAATGTGTGGCACTAGACTTTGTTAACATCTACACACCAAAAAACCTGTCTCAAATTTCCATAGCAATCTAAATCTACGAAATTGGAACAGAAAGTGATTTAATTTGCTGAAATCTTGAGCAGTACTATTACTATCCAGTAGTTCTGTCTTACTAATCAGTACCACAACAGCCTTACTACCAACATGTGGAGCGTGATATCTTATAATATTAGAAGTTAGTTAACGGTGTGTTCCGGTCACCAGATGTGGCGACACACTGTACGTTAGATTTACTCGTTGGAAATGGCGTTGTGGTCATATTATTGATCGGATGTTGTAATTTATTTTCTCTCTCTCTTGCATAGCTGCAAACACACGAGCTGAGTTGCTTGAACATATGATGATCGGATCGGATATTGTAATTTATTTCTCCTTTCTAGATAACATAGCCGCATATATACGAGTTGGTTACCTCGGTCTAAATGATTCCCACTACTACAAGGCTAATAATAATTGACAGTTTGATTTCATCAACCCACGCACGATTCCATGCAATGCTTTTAGCAGCAAGTGATGCTATTATAGCCCAGTCAAAGATGATGAACTTGTTGAAGTTGATGTTATTGTTGGAATAGGACTGGCAGCGGTAACCCAAGCTCTGTAGAATGTTAGATGGCGAAGCATGAATTGCAGACTCGGGTGCAACGGTTGGTCGAAGCGCAGAAATTGTATGATTTCCAGGCGCCGGTTTCTTTTCCACTGTATGAAAACTAGTTTTTAGAAAAACATCTGGGATACAAATTCAAAATTTCGTATTCTTCTTTTTTGGAGATTTCATGTGCTGGCTTACAAAGAAGTCTAGCAATGTGTTAGCTGGCTCTATAACTCGGTAGTGACACTACTAAAGGGGTAAAACTCACCTTTGTAGTGCATGATCCACCCATGTCTGTGTTGGTGCAGGCTCTGAACTCGACGGCGCTGGCACCAGCGGCCAGGACGGCAACAAAGGGAGAAAAGACCTTCATGTTGGGCAGACTCGATTGGGCAGACTCGAGAGAGATGGATGGATGTTGTTTGAAAATGGATGCTGAGTGTGAGAAAGGACAATGCCGTGTATTTATACTTCAGAGGATGCCTATCTAGGATATGTTCTTTCGTAGTATTGGTTCAAAGTTTTTCTCTATTAAGCTATAGGGTTACCTTCACATATTGTATCCTCCAAAATACATCAACATGATTATATTCGCAGTTGTCCCATGTTTAGCGTTTCTTGGGTATCTACACACACAAAATGTTTTGATAGTTAGCCTACGATAAGTCAATCCATTAGTCACAGACTATCTCCTTCAATGCTTTCGTATAAACCTGATACTTATTTGCTCCCCAGGTTTCCACTGATAAAAACCACCAGTACAGCTGTGTATGCAGCTGTAGCAGCAAAGATTTCTGGTCTCCTTGCATTCGTAAGTAGAGTAAGGCTCAGCGCAAAACCCGTCATATATACACCAATGAGCCACAATCTTGTGCTTGCTTTTGTCACTAAGTACAGGTTGACCACGGCACCAATCAGTAGGATTGCTGCAATTGTAGAGCTGATGGCAGCAACTACTTGAGAAATTCGTTTCTCGGATACAGTTACTATCGAGTCATTCATACCAGTTTCGCCCTGGGTCTAGAAATGTCAGATTAGCTATGACGGTTGATGCAGACCCCCCCTGCAATGCTTACCGCAAATAAAACGCCGAACCTTTGTCGCACAAGTTTCGTGAGTCTATCTTGATCTGGGGAAACGTGAAGTGCTACGAGATCATTCTCGTCGTCCAGACGAGCTGCCGCTCGGCCTTCCACTACTGGGATCTTTTCTCCACCATCTTTGATTGCATCACTACACCAATGACGAAGGGCTGCTAATGAGCGTTTCTCGGGTGGGGGTAGCTTGAGACATGCCTCTTGCAGCAACAGTGCCTCTTCTGCAGCACATTATCAGTCGAAACTCCTGTCAAGCTATTATAGAACCTAACGATATTCCCGTGTAACTCGGCGAATTTCCTTTAACAATTCAAGTTTTTCTCTATCAATTTCGCGGGTGCTCCTTGACAATACTTCCCAAGAAGCAATGCCAGCCAAGTTTTCCAAGTCGTTGCTATCAACATTATCGAGAGTGTCCTGTCTGGCCTCGAGCTCTGCGAGCTCTGACTCCAAATACAATAAATTTCTGGTCGTAACTCGATGGAAACCACGATATATGGAGGTCGAGCGATCCTTGTCTTCTGCCAGGAAGGATGCAAGGCGCCCATAACCTTGGTAAGCATATACGCTTCCGGGACCTCTCTCAAGGGAAGCGCTTGACATGATTTGTATAGTATCTAATTTTTTTCTGGGAATCATGAGGCTTTTGATACCACCAAGGTCTAGCCAGCTGTCGTCTCAAGATTAGCGCTCCAGTTAGACAAGCGTATGCTGCGAATAGCCCTGCGCCTTTCACTTCATGCGTTGCTGCCTTAAACCATGCACATTATTCAGCGAATAAGAAGAGAATGTTGGCGCCTCGACTCTGAGCTGGCTAATGAGTTGACAGGCAGTGTCTGCTTTAGGGCAGGCTGTTTTGACAGGCTTTCTTGAGGTTCGAAAGTTCAGCATATATATTCTGCTGCCATATATCATCCATCCACGTTTCATTTCTTCTCGTGAAACCCAAGGAAAGCAAACTTCTCAGCAGGAATTAAAAGTATGAGTGCTACATTCGGCTTTGGGATCTCAGATCTGTTGAGTTGCGTCAGTATATTGGAAGGTGCGCTCGTGGAACAAGTGCTGCCATCAGGGGGAAATTCAAGGTTTATGAAAGCCAATAAGGAACAGAAGCCTTTGCCCAGGAAATGTCAGCCAGGATCGGTGCCGACAGGCACATTGCAAATCCGTCCCAAGCGGTAAGTCAATACTTTTTCCAGTCTTGGTTTCTTTTATTAACAAACTTGAGTCAGGGCTTCCTTCCAAATATACCGATGCAAAGAGCCAGGCTGCACGGATGGGACGTTTGATTCCGACGTTGGTTTAAAGATGCATGCCATGGCTTTTAATTCCTGTACGGCAAGACTCAATAGTATTGGCCAGCAACTTGTGACAGGTGCCTGTAGTGAGGCTTCGATTGCATTATTCAAATGTGATAGGGATTGTGGACATCATAAAGGTATAGATCCTGATGAATTTCCATTACTATGGAATCCCCGTCGATGCCGGCAGATTCGCAAGGCCAAGCGGAGCTGGGCATCAATGATAATGGATGACTGGACTTCTAAGTCTTGTACAAACTGCGGCAAAATGTTTTGCTCCAAAGCACAATTCGAGTACGTAGAACCTGCGATTTTGAAGCTTCACTTACTTATTCTCTCAGGTACCACCTATTGAAGAGAAAACGTAAACCATTCATTTGCATAAGTCTCAACGAGTTAGCTTGGCGCAGTCGACAAGTCCAGGAGAAGAGAGCAGCTTCACTCAAAGCTCATCAAGAGAAGATGTATCGAGAAAGAAGCAGGGTGACTCCGATAACACCTCTTAACATTGGAGACTCAGAATATCGAGACTTTGAAAATCTCAACTTTTCTAAAAGAGTCCTACCACTCCTAATCGGCCAGAACAATCTTGATACTTGCGCGGATACAGGGTCAGCGTTCAACATAATATCACGAGATACTGCTGAGAAACTAGATCTCGAAATGCACACCGATCCCGACGATCTCAAAGTATTCGAGCTAGCGGACGGAAGATGTGTTCATTCCATTGGCAAAGTGTGGGAGTATTGCAGTTTCCCCGACGATCCCGGCATCAGGACACGATGCGCATTTTATGTTTGGGACAAATGTTCAACATCAGTAATCATGGGACGGCCATTCCTTGAAAAGACCAAAGTGATGGAAACACCAAGCCGCTTTAGTCAACGTCTGAACCCTATGATTGGTAAGGCAAACTTGCCTACTGTTAGACTTATTGGAGCATCTCATAGCCGATTGCCCTGCTATATCGATGGGAAGCTCGTTTCAGCAAATCCTGACTCTGGTTCAGACCTGGATTTAATGTCTGCTCAGTTCGCAAGAGTCTCGGGTTTTGAGATCAAACGGCACAAAGCTGGTCGTTCTCGAATGAGACTCGCAGATGGAACGATTGCGGAATCCATCGGTTACGTTGACAAAGAGATCTCGGTTGGCAAAGGAACATATTTGACGCGCTTCCAGGTCCTACCCGGATTGCGAAGTGATATTCTTTTAGGTGACAGAACTTTGGTAGAAGCGGATGTCTTCAACACAAAACTCGTGATGTTGACCGAAGTCCAATGTCATAGCAGTCCCTGTATCCCAGATTGCGCGCCTATTATACACCTGTCCAGTGCAGAGAGAGGGGTTTTTGACAGTAAGAGAAGGTTGAAAAGGTTGAAACGGTTTTTTCGAAAACAGGAGGACGATCCTCTCTCTCCCACTACGCTTGCCGACGATCAACGGGCTAGAAATGCACGAGAAGTCCATCGGCGGCTCCAAGAACAGGAAAGAATATGTACTTTACCGGAAGATGACCGGCTAATAGCTGAGGACTTAGAGAAGACTCGTCAGGAAAACTATTGTCGTCTAAAACTGCCGCCTTGATTGAAAGTACGATGGAAGAATCACATCAGGTTTTCAGCGTTCCGATTCTATGGGTCTTCCCACATCGGCGGAGGCGTCTTAAGCTTTTGGCCCATAATGGTGCTCTTTGCTCTTTGAAAAGGCGGAGACAGGCATACGGGCTTAACCTATAAGCGTAACGGGGAGGGGGGCATCTGCATATCTCTTCTAGATAATTTCATCCTTTTATATGTGCTTTTTTAGAGGACTTCCCTCAAATAATAAAGACCTAATTTCTGGCATCTCTAGAGAATCTTTGGAGATTGCATTCAGTAAGAGTTACGGAGTATAATCAATTTCCGTAATACGCTTTAAGTTTGTCGTAGTTGCTTGTGGCTTTGATATCTATTTTGATGCAACGAGTTTTGAGATACTGCAGCAAAGCTTAGGCATGAATACTTGTCTAGCTTGAGTCGGCTATGGCCTAGTATCGCTGGATCCTCAAAGCACTTGACACTTCCCTACTTCAACTGACCGTGGGATGTGACTGATCTATGATATCATTACCAATTTCGTTAGTTTAAATGGTGTTTACTCGAAGTATGAAACTCTGTATTCGATGCAAGAAGGCTTACTTAGCGATGAAAAGAGACAAGAAGTTTCTTATAATAATATGTTTATTAATTTTTTGGAAGGGTACAAACTCACAATGTAGGAAAGAAATTAACAAGGATCATTTCCTTCCTGCCTTTTTTGTTCGCAAGATCTCTTTAGACGAAAATCAATGAAAGGGACACTACCCAATCTGAACGATCTCCCAGTTCAATAGAAATAGCACCAAAAGTTGATACGTCTCGCGAGGCTCGTCTTATATACTGGATAGCTGAGCATAGCTAATTAAATATGGTTATTAAAAGATAGTTGAACAACCCTGAGAATGTTTTAATCGTCCGCCCAAAATAGCTCGGTCCTTAATCAAAAAGATTCTTAAAGGTTCAGCGCACCAAAATGACCCCCCTTTCAAGTTAAAAGTAGCTTTTTATTTATTTATTAGTATTTACTGAGTAGGTTTATCTTATGTTGTGAACTTTATCATGTATAGGGAAAATGTAGGTAAATCTAAGTGCGATGTTTTATATTACCTAGGAAGATGTTCAAAATCATAGACGAGGTGTATAAACCCTCGATACTTATAGCCCAACTTACATGTTTCTAACCCAATGCGACTATCCTTCAAAATATACTTACGTCTAAAACATCGTAAGGAATTTGTATATTATTTTTACACTTACCCCTACAAAGCAGATCAATTACAATTCAATTGTCCTGCTTCGAACACACCCTCAAGTCTAATCCTAATACACTTCTTCAACACATCTGATTATTTCTTTCTTTCTTCTACTTGGTTTAACTTGCCGTCCGTGAAATGTAGCAGGGGTGTTGTTCGGTTTATGGTGATTGGTAATTGGTATATAGCATATGTGTTCTAGGAGTAGGCTGTTTTCTCTCTCTTTATTTCTGGGTGGGGAAACTGTTTGGTGGCTTTTTTGGGGGGCTTTTGGTAGGAGTTTATGGAGAAGGAGGGGAAAGGAGTGGTTGATGTAAGGTTCAAGTCAAGGTAATATATGATCGAATTTAGATAAAGGTAGCTTATATCTTGACTAGGTAAAGTGGATTAGAGTAGATTGGCTAAAGTTGAAAGGAATGTCACATGAGAAAAGTAGGGTTTTAACGCTTCGGATATAGGGAATGATTCCTAGTACCGAGAACAAGAATATTGACAAGGTAAAAGCTGATGGTGAGGTTTGCAAAGGGTTCTTTGCGATGATGTGTAGAGTTTATGGTCACTAGAGATTCGCTTGATATGGATCTATTACGAATGCTGTTTCGATATTGTCTATCAGGCCGTTGAGATGTGAAGTATAAAAGATAAAAGCTCTCATCTGCTAGGTGTCCGTATTACGGTGGTCTAGCCTCTCGTTACAAGGGCGTTGTGATGGTGAAATAATCTTTGTTGGTGGATAATGATTTGATTTATCTCAACGTGCCTTTGGAGTTTCTAGTATTGAGGGCTTCGGCGCTCAGTTTGTGAGCAATGCTGCCCAGGCTCTCCCACCTGGAGATGTGATAATGGCAATTTATGCTTGATGCAAACGTGGGAGTGGTTTCTTCCTACCACAGACCCTTTAGATATGATCAAGCAGTGATCTAGCAGTGATCCTGCACATCCAGTTTTTCTTAAGTCAACAGCTCGCAGCTCGCAGCTTAGCACCTCACCAAACATCCTGCGGATCAACCTCAAACTGCTCCCCATTCTCTCGAATATGCTTCTTGTCCTTATCCCTCCTCAGCGGTTTCCGCATATCATATGCATCCTCTCCATTCTCATTCGGCTCGTCTGAAAAGTCATCCACATAGTACTCCAACACCTTTCTAAAAACGCTGTACCCCAGCCCTTTATATAGGGATTGCGCGACTTTGTTACTCTTCCGCACGAAGAGGTCTATGAACCAGGCATCGTATTCGTCCCCTGCGGTTTCGAGGGATTGTGAGAGGGTGCGTGCTAGTCCAAGTCGGCGGGCATGGGGGGCCACGGTCAGGGCAGTGATATGAGCGTGGAAGGGAAGGTAGTGGGGACTGAATTGTGCTTGAGGAGGAGAGGCTTCGAGTTTGGCCATTACTGTAGTCGTTTATTAGTTATACACACAGTTCGGAGGGGTTATAGAGGGCGTGTGATATTTCCATACAGTAGCCATCTATAGTTCCATCAGGACCTTCGGCAACGTTGAAGAGGTGCGGCCAGCGCGCCAGGTAGCTGTAGTAGAAATTGAGATCGTAGGTTTCGGTCAGCGGGTCGAGGTTGGTGGGGTTGAATGTGAAGACGTCCATTGCGTGGAAGGGGCGTAAGGAAGTCATTACAGAGAATGCCGCGTGGTGCGTGTGCTTCACAATCTAGAAGTCTTCGGATCTCTATTTGACGAAGAGTGACCAAACTAACTCCGTGATCAAAGTAGTCTTCAAGAATCGCATCACAAGATTCTAGTGGGGTTGTTCGGAAAGTTGTATTGTGGAACCGAGTTTTGCAAGGGTGTCGCGACCTCAACTCAAACCAAAAGGCAATAGAGTTTCCCCTTGACTCTTCTCAACAGTCCCCTTCTTTTCATTGCACCATTAAGCTTTCATAAATTCATTTTAATCCATCCACCTGTCCATCCACTGACACCCAGGAGCCCCATCCGAACAGCGCATTGCTATTAATCTTTCGAATGCAGGGGTAACCGCCAATCGTAAAATACATAGCACAAGTCATATCGACGGGGGAAACTATGATATGAATAAATCAACACGAATTTCATATGCCAGCGCGTTTACCTGTCAACCACAAACCTACATGTAACCAGACTCTATTTTGTCAATAAGAATAACTGCTTCAACGACACGTTGTCTGTATAGTCATCATCGCATCCGCAGATACCCACCAGCCGAGCCTCAAAGGAACGACCGGGCGAAGCAATTCACAAGATCTTAAGAGGGCCGAATTCTTTATAATAAATTAAGCAAAGGGGATAGGACATTAGAGTTGCCATATACAATAGCCAAAATGTCGTCGCCCCGTACGCCGCGGCATAGCAGACACTCTTCCCTTGCCTTCACCACACCATCCGCAGACGTCTCGACACCCAGGAGAGATTCAAGAGCATCTATATATTCTCCTAATACGCCGAATCAGCAGAACCTTCACAGGTCAGATTCGATCAACAACGATGTGTTCAGAAGTGGGGGGCCAACTCCAACTGTGAACGGATTAGGACTGGGGAATCTTGCGGATGAGCTGGCAGATGCTTGGGGTTCGGACGAAGGAGACGCAGAAGATGAAGAGCCGGATATGAATTTTCAGGAAGTGAGCCAGCCGAGCGAAGATACAGAGCATATAAGAGATAGTGTTCTAGATGCGTCACCCATACCCAAAACGCAGAAACCGGCACATTTGAATACACCTGTGGCACAAAGGGGCCATAGGAGACAACCGAGCGAATATGATGGGAGTGATTATGGGGATGGCTCTGATTTAGAATCACCGGGGATGCCTCCGGCTTTGGTCGCACGAATGGATATGGTGGAGAGTCTGGCGCGGAGAGGGACCGAGAATAACGGTACAGATAGAGACGCGGTTGTGAGCAGAGTAGTAGAGAATTTGAAGGACCTGGGTAGCCAGTCTGGTGTAGAGAGTGGTGCTACACGGTATGTTCACTTCACTCTCTCACCGCAATCACTAATTACCCCAGGCTTATAACCGCACATTCGGCACTCTCCACACATTTACTACATCAAACCAGACTTTTACAATCTCTAGCATATCCACTGTTCTCTCCATTATCACTTCCTCCGGACGAAGAGTTTATAGACGAGCTAATGCCGTTGCTCGTTACTCTTGGTGAGTCTATGCCACGCCCCACCACTGCCGCCTTTGCGTCCTTGACCCAACTCCATGGCTTGACGGCCGACCTCATACAAACCCTCAATTATCTCTCTGATACTCTCCACATGTCTCGGCAAACTACCACCACCGCATCCCGTCGTCTGAAAAGCGCTAGGGAGCTCGTTGTTGAAATGCGGAAAGAGGAAGATGCTAGAGAAGAAGGAGAGCGATGGCTTACGCGTGGAAATTGGTCAGAGAGGTTGGGAAACAGAGAATGTGCGAGCGTGTGTGGCGATGTGGTGGGTGGGTTCGAGGAGGTATGCAATGGATGGAGAGCAAGGCTGGTTGCGCAAGCGGAGTCCGTAAGTGCTTAGTATATTAGTATGGGTTCATGATAAGACGCTATATTGTAATGAGCGGTAGGTTCAAGGGGCGTTTTCGGAAGATGCTTGTATAGATTTGTTTGGATAGCATACAATTTGCAGCGGTTTCAAGCTTCTCTGTTCACTCGGCGTATTCTTTCGACTTTTTCATCAGTTGTTTTAGTGCATGAAGAGTATGCCCTTGTTCAAATGTGTCTAGAGTTGTTACCATCTACACATCCTACTTTTTCTTCTTATGATTTTGAGCATACAACCCTATTTTGGAAAACGAATATATCCTATAAGTGGAACGTTTCCAGTATTGAGCGTACAAGCGAATCTTATATCTAGCATATATCAACAATTTCAAAAGGAGATGTCGACCAGAGGACTAATATATGGAAGTAAATAGAGGCAAAAATAACTCACCCAGCAGAATACTTGACTACTGCAAGATCCGAAGTCACTTAAATGGTAAGCAGTTGTTTGCAGTTGTGAAGATAGTAGAAGAGCAGAGAAGGGTGTATGGATTCGAGGAGAGAGGATTCTGCCGATGGCGGATAACAGGCCCAAGCCTGGGATTCAATAGAGAGATGGAAGGTTGAATAGGTATGGTAAGTTGGAATGATTATATGAAGATATATCTGTTGAGTGCGAGGTTTGATCTTGAATGTGATGTTTCAGGGTGGATTTATGTTCTCGAGGGATGAGAAGACAATGTGATTCGCCTGCTGGGCTAGGAATGTTTTGGATCACAAAAACAGATACAAGAGAAGCTATAGATAGGGGTGCTGATGATGATAAAGATACTATATGCCCGAGAGTGTGAGCCAGGTATGTTGCGGATACACAAGTTCTGGCGATAGACTAACATAGCGAGTCGAAGATTATACCCCAGCCAATTGGACACGAATCTCAGGATATATCCCGATAGTTTTCAGACCATATTATATCCTTGTTTATCTATAGCAAATTCTACATATCCCTTCCGCGCGCAGAGATCTTCTGCTTTCAGGTAACATAGGAAGTAGATGCGGACACACTCTGACTGGCTATTTTGATAGAAATACAGCTCTGGTGATTGTGATATCCATTGAATCCTGGGTTGGAGACCGGCTATTGAAAGGTGGAAAGTTATTTTCTCTTGAGTTTGAGAGAATGGGGCTAGAACATGCAATGATCTGAAGTGGAATTGTGCTCTGTGTGTTTTTGTATCAGAAATCTAGCTTTTTTAAACGCATTAGTGTTCTGAATACTCGGACTGACGTTCTAAGATGGTCAATCACATAACGATATCCAACGCATAGTGATTTTATATTCTAAGGTTTATATACAAGAAAAGCGACAACAGAAATTAAACATTATAACGAGCCGTTTTGAAACATCTCAAGACACAGATAAAACCTCCGCTACATAATACGTGCATAATTAGAGAATAACGGTCAGTGTTTAAGTTGAATCTACTCTATGCAAGAAACCATTTTATACTCGGTTAAGAACAAGTCGATATTCTCGGGTTTCTCGTATTGAGGAGAGTCACCACGGACGACTTGCCAAGCCCCCCTGGATTAGCCGAGTCATCATGACAATACCCCTGAATCGCATATGTCTATCTCTTTGTTAAGCGAGTCACCAAAGCTTTATGAATGTTCTAGTTGACTAGCAAACATTGATCGGACTCACAAAACTTGATACAGCAAACCTACTGTGTATTTAAACTACTTACCACTCACCACGCACTACCTATCTCAACGCTACTAGCTCTATACTAAACTAACCTAACTCTACGTGAACAGTACTATCTACTCCAGCGAAACCATTACTATTACAAGCACTTTCGCTTCCTTCCGTTTGGATCAAGAACATGTGCTATCAGGAACATATTATCAATATCTGTGCGCGGTAAGTAGGATCTCTGCTTCCGGAATTGGAAATACCTCCATGATTGCATCCAAGCAGCTATCAAAGAGAAGCCAAACCATTTTGGAAAAAAGAGAGTTTCTAACTTGAATCTTAATATAGTAGTGGCCATGGGCCTCTAATATTATGTGAACCTCCTTCCATACGAGAGCATCGCCATCCAGTTCAACAACACGTAGCCTCTCATCCCGGCCCATGCCCTAATTGTGCCAGCTTACAATCTTCCCCTTTAAATGGAAGCCTTACTTATCTATACACACCGCTACAACGAAGCATGCTCCTACGCTATCCTATCTTGCCGCCTGCACAAACATCCAATGTGCCTCCACCATACAATTTGTCACTCCCAAACCTCACCCCTGGAGGGTTCCCTTCCTGGGTCCTCCACGAGCTTAGACCTGAGGTTACTCCCTCCGGTCTTGTCATCAACGAATGTTTCTATGGTATCCTAAGAATTCCTGGCGACAGTCGCGGCTTCAATCTAGTCTACGGTAATGACACCGGACCTTTACCGCCAGATTTTGCACCCCATGTTGGATCAAATACTAGTCCAGCTCGAGGATGGATTCCTCTCCATGGTTTCCATAATGGACCCCAGCAATCCATTCTTGCAAACCCAATGCTAGGATGGAATCCTGTCAATGGTTTTGACAGAGGACCACTTCCGCCAGCTCCTTCACATGGAAGTAATTCTGTGCAAGATTTTGGTACCGGACCTCGACCACTCATGCATCGGAATTCTTCTGCCGATTTTGGCCACAATTATTATAGACCGCATTCACCGAATATAAGTAGTCCATCAATTTTAGGAAATCGCAGTGGAATACCAAACCTA
>Ga0247809_1000757_pt1 | contig 14680 bp, 23 predicted proteins | sample UWRJL104311B1_FD_180951 | JGI IMG/M metagenome (GOLD analysis project Ga0247809, IMG submission 180951) | Plant litter microbial communities from Arlington Agricultural Research Station in Wisconsin, United States - UWRJ-L104-311B-1 | ecosystem: Environmental > Terrestrial > Plant litter >...
GCAGAGGCTTTAATAAAAGCTGGCATTGCCAAGGAGGTAAAAACAAAATGAAAAAACTATTCACACTAATATTCCTTTGCTCATTCGGTATGGTATCGTATGCGCAGGACTTTGCGGGTCAGATAGGAACTACACGTACTTTGGCAAATGCAACCCCAGATACTATTAGTTTCACTATCGCTAAAAGCCGTACCGCTATAACCGTTAAATATGACATTATCAAAAACAGTGGCACTGTTGGCGGTACTATTGTATTACAGGGTAAAATAACAGGTGCAGCAACAGCCGAAGCATGGACTACCTTAAACAGCTATACTTTAACCGATGCAACCGCTGTAAATAGTGTTGCGCTAACAGCTAATAATTATGTAAATTATCGCATAATTACCACGCCAACAGGTACGCAAAACAGTACGCATAAAAAGTATTTACTTTATAGAGGTTATTAAAATGATTACATCAGCATCCGACTTTATAGGCGAGTATAATATTCCAAATCGATCAGACGCTCAAACGGCTGAACTAATAGATGGGTTTATAGCTAAATATGAACCACGATTACTAGTCGAATTGTTGGGTGCTGATTTGTATAGTCAAATGTTAGCAGGGTTGGGCGCAGGTACAGCCACAATTTCCGATGGTAGCCCCATAGTTGACGGTGTAGGAACTAAGTTTTTAACTTATTTTCAAGTGGGTGATGAGATTGCTATCAATGGTGTAGCTAAAATAATAGAAGCAATTACGTCTGATACCGTTTTATCTACAACTGAAAACTGGGATGAAGCAATTACAGATGCGTACTACAAGGGTCTTAAATGGTATAACTTTTATAATTTGCCTTATCTAAGACCGGCTATTATCTGCTACGTTTATTATTGGTATCGCAGAAATGCTGTAACATCATTTAGCGGAACGGGCGAAATAGTTAATGCTAATGAAAATAGCGTTGTTGTTAGTCCGGTTCAAAAGATGGTTGACAGGTGGAACGAAATGGTTAAGAATAATATTGCTATGGTTAAGTTTATTCAGTATAACCCTGCGGATTATGGCAATTATTATGCACCAGAGCGGCTGTATCCTTACCCATTCTGGGATTATCGTTGCAGGTTTACTCCTGATATATTCAAAGTTCAAAATACTTTAGGTATATGATAACGCCACAGCCAGTATATGTAGTTGACCTGATTAAAGATGTTATTGATAAGGTAAAGGTTGCCTATCCTAGTGTTAACTATCAACACGGGCATTTTTTAGAAATAGCTAATACACTCCAAAGTTGGAGCGATACCAGCTTAGACGAAAGGAAATACCCATTGATAGCCCTATTTCAGGACTTTGCAGAAACAAAGTCGGGTACAATAGGAATTGACAGCGAAGTTAGCTTACACTTTATTATAGCAACCAGGACGCAAAGAGAGTATAAAGCTGCAGAGAGGTACACAAAAACCTTTAAGCTAATTTTGTACCCACTTTACTATGAGTTTATGAAACAGCTACAAAATTCTAAATACTTTATGCACGCTGGCGACATACCACATACTAAAATAGACAGATTGTTTTGGGGGCAAGAAACTATATTTGCTAATACCGCTAACAATATGCACGACTATGCAGATTGCATTGAAATACAAAATTTAAAACTAAATGTTAAACCAATTAAATGTTAAAAAAACATGGCAACAATATTAAACGCAGCACTTTGCGCCGTTAATGTCGGCAACACAGGCTCGCCAGATTGCGTGTTTGATCCTCAATTAATGGTGGGTGGGTTTTTAGTACCATCTTCTTTTGAATTAACTGCGGCAAACCTAGCAACTGAAACGACCTTACAAGCGGCTCTAAGGGCGGCTATATTAGCCCCAAAAGGGCAACGTATTTATCCTTTGCCATACGGTGAAGCATTAACAGATAATAGCGCAGATGTAACTATTCAGCAATTGTCAGGTGGTGCTTCAATCCCTGTAAAGGATGGAGATTATGATTTTACCCAACAGTATATTCGGGGTGGTTTATGTGTTAGCAACCAATTAAAGAAATTTAGCGGTACTAATCTTAAATTTATCGGTGTAGATGCTGACGGTACAATCATAGGTACACGCAACTCAACTAACGATGGTATTAAAGGCGCACCAATGATTTATTTTTACGGGTATCCGTTTAAATTTAACACAGGTGCAGAGGTATCAGCGTATCGTTACAGAATTGCTATGCGTCCTAAATACTTTAATGAGTTGGTAGCGTGGGCTAAAACATCGGAGTTTGATGTATTTGATTTACCAGGATTAACCAATGTTATACTTAGCAACTCGGCACGTGCGACAAATGTATTAACTATTGATACTTTGCTTTGCGCAGGCACTAACTTAGTTGATCTATTCCCTGATGAATTAGTAGATACTGATAACTGGGTGGTAACAGGCACAGGCGGTGCAGCAGTTACGATAACTTCTATTGCTATTGTTAGCGGCAAAGTTGCGTTAACGTTAACCGCTTCGGGGGCTTATAACACTACAGCAGGCGGGATGACCATTAGCTTAGCTGCGCCAACTGTTTTAGATGCAGCGGGTGTGTCATTCTATGAAAGTAATGTTGCACTATCTAAAGCTGTATAATTATGTATAGAGAGCCGAAGTATAATGAGAAGTATGCTAAGTCGGTTACTAAAAAGGAGTTTTTAAGTAACTATTCAGACGAAGCAAAAACTCATGCAGAGCAATGGTATGATAGTCATATCAGCGTTAAGAAAGAAGAGCCGAAAGAGGCTGATAAAAAGTAAAATAAAAGCCCTAGCGTAATGTTAGGGCTTTTTTGTTATAGTATAACCATTGCAAGCCCAACATGTTAATATGATGCCTGTAACTATACCAGATATGTAGGTTAATATTATCATAATAACAAAATTAACTTTTATCTTTGGATATGGCAACCATTACCCAAAAGATAAATCAACTAAAATCAATAGATTTAGATACTGCCATACCACAAATTTTACAACAAACAGCATTTGAGATAACCGCACTTAACCAATCGCAACTATATAGCGGTACAGATAGCATGGGGCGAAAGATATCGCCTAAATATAAGAGCAAATCGTATTCCTTAAAGAAAGCCCGAATGAACCCATCCGCAGGTTACGGAACACCCGATTTATTCCTGAATGGGCTATTATATAAAGGTATGGGTGTTATCTTTACAAAAGATACCTTTACAATACGCTCAAACGTAACATATTTTAGTAAATTAGAGAATTATTATGCGAAAAATGGGTCAACGGTTTTTAAACTTTCTGAAAAAAGCAAAACAGAGTATCGCAGGGGGGCGTTTAAAGCAGGCTTACGTACCTATCTTGCCACTAAAGGATTGCTATAATACCTTTTTAAGTGAGTTTATTGACATGGTATGTGATGGCAAATGGGCGCACAGTGGCGAAGATTGGGCTAATGTAGCGGATCAATACGCTGAATTGAGCAAAGATGGGAATGTAACGGCTATATTTAAGTTGCAAAGGGATATGGCTGTGTTGGTTAATAAATGTAGGATAGCAGAAGAGGTTATAAACAGCTTAGATTTGTCGGATAATCCCGACTTGTGGAAAGTGTTAAAACGTTTGGGCATCATGTCAAATAACCTCGATGCAGCAAAATCACAGGCGAAACGATTTGTACATGATTTAGCCGAATTGCAAAAGGAGTTAAATAAATTTGTATCAGATAAAAAAACAACACGTGCTGATTTCGATGCTAAATTAGTTGTTTTAGGAAAATCTATATACAGAATTGACCCAAAAAGTACTACGATAGCCGAATATTGCGCTGTTAATAACCGTTATAACGCTGAACAGGCTGCTTTGCGGCAACAAAACGAAAAGACAAATGGCAGAAGATTTAATAAATAGTCTGATAAACAGACCGAATGCTAAAAAGGAAATTACCGAAACAATTTCTGATTTAGAATTATTGCAAAAACAGTTAGCTGATACGGCATCGTCGGCTATTGTATTAAATACAGCATTGGGTAAAAGTACCAATGCAAAAGATTTGTCTGCTAATGTAGCTGCTGTAAATAAGGAGTTAGAAAAGGGTGTTAAAATACGGGAACGTATGCGCCAAACTATAATCTCTAATTCGCAGGCAGAAGTTGATGCTTATGAGAAAGCAAAAAACGGACAGCAGGGTATAACCGAAACTGTTAATGCTCGTAACAAAGCAGAAAGTAAAGCTGCTGCCGAGGCTACAGCACGTAACTCAAAGTTATTAGGACAGCAAGAAAAGCAGGCTAAAGAATATGTTAGAGCGCAGGGGTTAATTGAAAAACTAACAGCTAAACAGAAGTTTTACAAACAGGCTGCTTTAGAGGCTACAGACCCACGTGTATTAAATATATATAACAAAAAAATACAGGACACAGAGAAACTAATTACCCAGTTATCCAATGTCGGCAAAGACGGGTTTGATAGCCTAGGCAATGCCGTTAAGAAGTCAGGCAACGCATTTCAGCAAATTGGGGCAAAAGTTGTAACACTTGCTAGGTTGTTACCTGGTATTGGTATTATTGGGCTAATTGCGTTTGCTACCGACCCTATAATCAACTATATATCTTCATTAGATTTGTTCGGTAAAAAAATAACAGATACCCAAAGGCTAATGACGGAATTAAACGATGTTAATAAGGCAGCATCAAGTGAATTTGGTACACAATCTGTTAAGTTAAAAATACTTTATGAAACGGCTACAGACCTAAATAATTCTTATGCAGTTAGGTTATCGGCAACACGTGAATTAAAACAAGAATTTCCATCTACGTTTGAAAACCTGACTAATGAGGAAATAATGACTGGCAAAGTTGACAACCAGGTTAAAAACCTAACAACAAGTTTGTTAGAACAGGCAGTTGCAAGGGCTTCACTAAACAAAATACAGGAGTTGGCAGGCAAGCAACAGGAGGCGTTATTTCAAAGAGAAAAAATACGGATTGCTAACGAGAATGAAAACCTACAGACAGCGGCAACAATCAGGAGACGGTTAGCTGATGCTATTAACTTTCAAAATAAACAAAGAGGGGCTGCGCCATTAACACCTGCACAATTGGACAGGGCTGTTTCGGCTCAATTACCTAACTATTTAGCTGAAAACAACAAATCAACAGCTAAAGAATTAGCCGAGCAGGATAAGTTGTTTAATCAACTGCAAAGCCAGATTGATTTCTTTATGAAAAATATTAAGCCTGCTGATGTCGAAAGTATATTAGGGGGTGGCGACGGTGGCAAAGCAGAAGAAGATGCACGTAAAAAAGCAGCAGCGGAAGCTAAAAAACGCATGGAAGATGCTATTAAATTAGCACAGCAACAAGCACGTGAATTGCTCGACCTGCAAAACGATTATGAAAAACAGTTAGCAGATGCAAAAGCACGTGCCGATAAAACAGAGGAAGATCGTTTAAAAAATATCCTTAAAAACAGCGAGGCTACATTTTCACAGGCTAATAGCCAAAGGTTGTTGCAAATCGAGAAAGATAAATCCGATGTGCTATCAGCATTGGCTGACCAATACGCACAAGGGCTAATTAAAAAACAAGCCTATGATGAGCAAGTTAGGGAGATTGAAAACCAAACATCTTTAGAAAGCATTGCGTCTGCTATAGCATTAGCGCAAGATTTAATTCGTATCAGGCAAGCGGTCGGCGAGGATACCATAAGCGAAGAGGAAAAATTAGCTAAACTACAGATACAATATTCTGATTTAGTTACTGACCATAAGTTAAAAAATGCCGATAAGGAACAGGCAAGGCAGAAAGAACTTAACGGAAAGATTAAGGAACTTGCCGAAGAAGCAGCGCAATTTATTATAACCTTAGTAAATGCAGGTTTTGAAAATAGAAAAAACAAACTACAGGACGAGGCAAATGCTATTGATACCAATACGCAAAATGAGATTAAACAGGTTGAGCGTTCAGTAGGTAGTGAGCAAGTAAAAGCGGATAAAATTGCTGTTATCAACGCCAAGGCACAGGCAGATAAAGCCCGTATAGCACAGCAACAAAAACAGATTGATATTGAGAAAGCTAAGTTTGATAAAGCAGTTGCTATTGCAAGGATAATTGAGAATACAGCCGTTGGTATAACAGCAGCATTGGGGTCATTACCGCCAAACGTGCCTTTAGCGTTCGTTGTAGGGGCTATAGGCGCTATCCAATTAGCCACAGCTATTGCACAGCCTATCCCAACCTATAAAGACGGTACAGATAACCACAAAGGCGGTTGGGCTATATTTGGCGAGGCAGGTACAGAGTATGTAAAAGAGCCAGGTAAGGCGGGTTATTTAACCGATGGCGCAACATTGGGTAAATTGGCAGCAGGTACGCAGGTAATTAGCAACGCTGATTTAATGTCGGCTATGGCAAACCCTAATAGTGGGGGTGATTATGTTACTAATCAGTTGAATTTATCGGAGTTGTTACAACAGAATGAGCGTCATAATAAGGGGTTAATAAAAGCACTGGAAACTAAACAGTCTGCCAACTACCTACGTGGCAGGCGTGATGAGAAAAAGTTTAGTGAGTATTTGAAAAGGAATATAAATTAGTATATTTACAACGTTTTCATAAATAATTTAGGTTTTTGGGCTGGTTACCCTTTTGATTTAAAACCGTGTATCGCTCGATATGCGGTTTTTTTTGTACTTTTACAATATGGCAACCAACATCAAAGGCATAGCACTTCCCACGCTACAATTTATCCTAACAACGGCAGGCAATGACTATATATTAGTTAACGCCCCCAAGGGATGGGATAAGATATTGGTTACGCAGCAACGGGATCAAGAATATTACGCTGTTAAGCGCACTTATTCTGTGCCTATTGACTTTTTATTAGATGGTGCTTATTTACTAAGGGAGCAATATTATAATTATGGTGTACAGGCTACAGCTAGGCTAACCATCAAGCAACTTAACCCAACTACTCAACAATACGACTATATTATTACCGTTGGCGATATAGATTTCAGCCAGTATAAAAATAGTGAAAACTTTGTGAACGTTAACCTAATGGATAGCGGCATAGAAAGCAAAATAAAGGCTTATAAGGATGTTACCTATGAGTTTTCAATGGAGGATGGTATAGATATTGAATTAACGCCATTGATATTAGAAGAGCAAGCAGATTTCATATTTATCCAGGCGTTGGAAAGTGAGCCTAATTACTTCCCACAACTAAACATTGTTAATAATCCTAATCTATCAATCACCCCATCATCAAAAGCAACCGTATTTGAGGCGGAAGATACACCCGATTGGGCTAATAGTGTAAATAACTTCTTTGCACCGCAATTAAATACTACGCTAAGATTAAAGGGGTATGTTCAGGGTATTATTGGTGGTCGGTCTGGCACTTATGCGATTGAGATAAGGGATAATTTAGGTACTGGATTAGCCAACTTAATGGTAAAAGCAAAGGTTGGCACATCCGCAGAGGCTTTTTATCAGGATTTTGACGTAACAATTAATGCCGTAGCAGGTAGAAGATATTTCACATACATTACCTATTATAATGATGGCGCAGGTTTTACGCCACTAATAACCGTATCGCAAGGGCAAATAATGGCTACTTACAACACCATATCCCCATCTACAGTAAGTAAAGCATTCAGACCAAAACAACTATTTGATAAGCTGATTGAAAAAATGAACGGTGGTGTATATCCCATAGCATCCAATCATTTAGAAATTACATGGCCTCAATTGTGCATAACTAGCGGTGATGCTATAAGACGAATTGAAAACCCAAAGCTTAAAACATCATGGAATGACTTTTGGCAAAGTATAAATAGTGTTACTAATGCTATGTTTGGAAGTATAAATGGGGTTGCTACATTAGAAGCCAAATCACAGGCATTTAAACGTACATTGCCTATATTCAGCGTTGGTGAGGTTAAGGACTTTGAGGATAGCCCATATACTGAAATTATGGCATCTAAAATACAGGTAGGTTATGAAGATGTAGATTTAGATACCACAGGGGGTCGTACTGTGTTTAACGCCAAACAGGAATATACTACACCATTAACCAGGGTGCAAAAAACTTTAGATTTGATCAGTAAGTATGGTGCATCTGATTTGGAGATTGAGTTGTTAAGGGTGCAATTAGATGGTCGTGATAGCACCGACAATTCAGGGGATAACAAATGTTTCTTTATATATGTTAAGAGTGAGCCTGAAATGTCAGGAGCATATCAACCAGAGGGCGAGGAGGCGTTTGATAGCGTTACAGGTTTAAATGCAGGATCGTATAATCTTAAAATAAGCCCTAAACAAAACTTATACCGTTGGGGAGATTATTTAGCGGGGATGTTAGAGCGACAAATGGGCGGTCGCATATTCTTTGCATCGGCAACGAAAGATGTTAGCCTGGTGACAGTTGATTTAAATGGGCGCAGGATAGCGGAGTCTGAAAATGTTAACATACAGTCTTTAGGATTGCCGTTATTTTTACCATACATAGCTAACTTTAAATGCAAGATACCACCAAATCAATTATTGGCTGTGCAAAATACACCAAACGGATATATTGATTTTACGTGGCAGGGCGTGCCGTATCGTGGGTTTATACAGTCTATAGGCATCGACCCTGCACATAATAGCGAACAGGAATTTACTGTTTTACTTACCCCTGATAATAATTTGTTTGATTTGATAAGATAAGTTATATTTGGGTAGGCAATTCAGCCAATTAATTAAATCCAGTTATGGAAAAAAACATAAACAGTCAGTGTAGTGATGAAACTGCAAACATCGGTAACAAAGAATGCCAACACGATTTAGGTCAAGTTGAAAGGGTAAGAAAAATTATCGAGCCTAAAACAAAACAATTTGGGGGCAAAACAGAATTTGTATTAGACTACTCCACGCCTGAAGCTTTAGAAGCATCGAAACGTGAACGCCACTTTTACCAACGTATGCTAAGGGCTTATCTTAAAGGTAAAGAGTATTTTTATTTTGGGTATGTATATAGATACGGTAATAGATACCCACAAGAGCATAAGGTTTTAGTCAAGTGGGTATAACTTGATACATCATTATTAGCCAATAGCATTAATTTGTTATTGGCTTTTTTGTTTACTATATTTACACCACAAACAGCACAAAGCGCAAGCTGGGTTAATACGTCTGTTATAATTAGGATATGTTACAAAATTGGCAAGCCCTTTAATCTACGCACCTGCAAATCCAATATGGATGTTGCCACAGGTTACACGTGACCCTCGCTATTATAGCAAGCCACTTGATTTATTAGATGATACCTGCTATTTTCAAAAGTTTATTGAAGATGATGTAACTTACTTACAGGTATTACTTGACCCGTTATTAGTTACAGATTTAGCCTTAGAGTTATTTGATGTTTATACGGATGCTCTAGTACATACCTACACATTTGTAGATACCCTAAAAACAACCGAATATGAGGGTATAACCTATGAAGTTTGGCAGGCAGAGTTGGCGTTTACAGGCATTACGGCAGGTAAATATTACTTGCAATTAAGCTATTTCGACGATACCCAAACCCAAATATTACAATCCCCTATTGAGGTTGGCGACTTCCCAGATACATTATTAATCGAGTATCGCAATTCATTAAACAAATTTTCTATTATATTTGATACAGATATTGTATTTAATCTTAGGGTAGAGGGTATAATAAAAGATTACGTTCCACAATTTGAAGATACTACCTATAACGACGAGATACACGAGCAAACGTTGTTAGATAGCGTTTATTTCGATCAACTTAAGTTATACGTGCCTGGCTTGCAAGGTTACATCCCTGCATACATGGCAAAGCGGGTTAATATAGCTTTAGGTTGCGATACTGTATTAATTGATGGTGAATATTATGCAAGGTTAGAGGGCGCGAAGTGGGATGTACAGCACGCCCCAGAAGATGATAGAATGGGTATATCTATTGATATAGTACCCACAACAAATAATACTAATGTAAGGTTAATAACAGGCGGTCAAACTCCGCAAGGTAATTTTCAAAATGTGAGACGTTCAAAAGAATATTTACTACAAAGCGCAGACTTTCAGATATCGGGGATATTTGGAGCGATGACCCATTTTGATAGCTTAGTTATTTACAATACTAACAATACAGCTTTTACTTTAAGGGTAGGGCAAACGGTGGGGGGTAGTGAATTAGGTGAGTTTGTTATTGACCCTGCACAGGATGATAATACCATAGATATTGGTGCATCCTTTAAAACAGATGAGATTGTTTATATTTCGGGCTTAACGGGCGTTGCAGGGTTGTCGTTAGATATTTATGCAGTTTACGATGTTCTTAACGCACCATTAATTACCCTGCCATTTAGCGCAACTGATACAATTGGCAAAGGTGCTACTATCCGTTATAAAGAAATTATGCCTGGTGATTTACCAATGGCGTTTGATTTAGTTAGTGGTTTAGGTATAGTAGGCAGCAAATGGGAGAAATGGGCGTTAGCAGATGGTCGTAATGGCGGTGTAGATGAAAGTGGGTGTGTAGCCGTGATGTACGATCCTACTAACCCCGATTATGATGCTTTAAAAATTGATACTACGGGAGGTGCTGACAGCATTACTTTAAGTACTGCACAATTACCAAACTTCTATTTGCAGATGTTTGGTAATACGCAAAACCCAGCAGGGGGTGATAAGCCGAACGCTGCGCAAAGGGTCGCGATAACATCTAACACAGGCACATCACTAGGTTATGAATTAAAAAGAAACTTAGTTGATAGTGATACAGGCATGATAGGTAGAACTTCGTCAATAGGTTCAGGCGCAGAAATTGATGCCCGTATGAAATATATTGTTGGTATAACCATTATTAAAATAGCTGACTAATGGGAAACGTTAAGAAAAGATTTTTAAAAGTTGATTATATCAATACTGATAAAGTCAGGGGAGAGATAACACAAATTCAGCAATATACCTCCCCTTATAATCTAGGTGATTTTACTAGCGATGATGATATCCCGAATATTAGGGCAGTTAGGGCTATTGCGGGGGGATTAGTCGGCTCTTATGAAGTTTCTGTAACGGGTTCAAATTTAGTTATTGACTGGCAGAATGATTTAATTGATGGAGTTAAAACATATGCACAGGCTTTAGGAGATAACTTGCCAACGCCTACTCACTATTTTTACGATGGTGTAGACACTTACACACGTGGCGGTGTTGAGCCTGTAGTTGTTCGTACAGCAGGCATAATAGATACAGTTACTTTTGATTGGGGATATAGTACGGATTGCGTTATTGTGTTTTAAACAGGATTGTTAGTAGTCTAATATCTTCCATCCAATAATAAAGCCTGTTAATTGAATAAGACTTTTTATATTGTACTAAATACTCATAAACAGCCTGCAATTCTTCTTTGTTTCGAGCCATTGTGATTAGGTAGTTTATTTCGGTGTGGGTGTAGAGGATCATTTTAATTTAACCTTGCATGATGTCTTTGTATAGTTTTAATCATAATATCCATATCATAATAATAGGAATTACTTAGTTTGCCGCCAATTACCTGCCTATAACAGATTATTGGCTCGTTGTATTGAAGCCATGTTCCACATATATTAATGCCAAACATCTTAATAATTCTAACTCTTAATTTCATATATTCCTTAATTTATCACTACCGTACTTCCCTCTCCAAACATTAAACGCAAAGTAGGTGGCTGATCGGACGCGGTTAAGGCCAATTAGTGAACGGGATTGTACCCATTTATAATGCTCTATTTCTTGTTTGATTTCGGGGGTGGTCATGTTGAATACTTTAATTGCAACTCTTTTACAACATCCATTAACTCATCTGCACCCTCTCCTATTAAATAATGGCTACGTGCTATTGATAGTTTATTATAATCTTCTATTGGCAATAATGATTTAATTTTACTCATAGCATTATCGCCTTTATGTAAAGTATATTGGCAGGCACCTTTGTGCTGAATTATATTAAGTTGATCGATAATCTTTTTCATATTTTCTATTGGATTTCGGAGTGGGGGTTAAAGGCTAAAAAGACGATTGCATTTTTCAGCATTAATATAATCATCTTCGCTTTCTAAAAAATAAATAAGTAGTTCAGCTTTTGCCTCTGCCTCTGTCGGTTGGTTAGGTAATTCGTGTGTAACATACCAATTCTTATTATCTCTATCATAACCAATTAACCCCTCTAAATCATCAAGCATGACACTCAATTCTGCAACCGTATAGGCTGGACAAATGTATTCAGCCAATGTATCGCATTTTGTATCTGCTGAAAATACATCGTAAAACCATTGTTCACCTGTCGGGTCGGGCATAACGCAAATATGTTGAAAGTAACTATCTTTAGATATTCCTAATTCTGCTAATCTTTTTCCCTGCCGTATGCTACATACTTGCTTATCTATTTTCATATCATTTTAAATTTAGTGAGGTGTGGGTAAGGTTATATCTTTTCAGCCTTTAGATATTCGTATTTACCATTAACTTTAGTCATGTATATTAAATAGCCGAATACTTCCATTGTATATATTTCGTATTCCATTTCTCTCTTTCCTTAATGGCGCAATGCCTGGTTAAATAAATTATTCAGGTCTAATGCTATCAAGTATGGTCTGAACAGCATTATATTCAGGGTTTTTCAAGTTGGTTATAATTGAAGTTATCGCAGACGGGAAGTAAAATAATGAGGCTACCCATCCAATGATGTTTAACAACCATACCGTTATATAGGCATAATTAGAAACTGGCCAATTCGTTAAATAATCCTTTACGTAGGTATAGGTAGTTAGACCATTGATATAAAATAATGCCACTAATCCGAATACCCAAAATACTAAATAAATAATATCTGATATTGCATTTAGCTTTGATTGTTTTACCAATACACTATAAAGCTTCTCGGTAGTTGTGCCTAATTTTTTAGATAACTCCCTTAATAGGTTTTCTGTTGATTGATCCATTTTTATATTTGTTTTTAATTTGTTAATATTTAATCCCTCTCAATTCAGCCCTAATCAATGCCTGTCCCCAAAAGATGTTGGGATTGTGTATGGTTACTGGCTCATACGCAAATTGTGGCGGGTTAAGTTTCTTTACCTCGGATAGCTTTTTAGGCTCGGTGTTGTTTTTAAACTCGTTCTTCATACTCTAAAGTGTTTTGGTTAATATATTCTTCTATGTTTACTATTGGTGGTTGTAGTTCACGGAAACGTTCAATTCTAAATGTCGGCTCTCCATAAGCATCAATATATTGTGATGGTGGATTGACTATTTCCTCAAGCAACAAGCCAATGCCATCGCTTTCCTGTTCTATGGCACGAACAGTATATACTTTATTTTTAACAGGAAACACCTCGTCATAAGGTTGATTTTTCCATTTATCATTTATTAACTCTACTAAACTTCCTATTTTCATCTTCTATTTTTCAATTATGGTTAAAGGGGGGTTAGGAAAGTCGTGGTGCTTTTAACATTGGTCGCCACTTCACAATAGGGTTATTATCACTAGGAAAACTATCAAATCCGTGTTTGATAAATTTACCATTACCTATATATGAAGCCTCTGTTACTACTTTATTTTGCAAGCATACTAATACACTATGCAATAAGTAATCATCGTTTATATCGTTTGAATTTCGCCACATCTTTTTTCTCTCCTTAACTTTTATTAAATGGTGGGGGTTAATCTATAATTCGTTTAGCGGCTTCTAATGCAAGTATATTCGCCAATATGGTATAACAGGTTTCGGATGCATCATAATAATGCTCTTGCACTAAATCGTTTTTCAATGTATCAATAGTAGCATGTAGTCCTTTGCGTACTTTTTCAATACTGTCAATTATTTGTTGTTCTGTTTTCATGCTTTAAAATGTTATTTCATATTTTGTGAACTGCTTAACCCTTGTACGACACTCATCTAAATTAGCATGGTGGGTAGTTCTTATTTTACCTGTTAACTTTTTAACTGAATATGCATCAACAGACTGCGGTACAAAGTCAATAGCACAATTGCAATCCTTATAGCATTGACAGCCTATGTGCTTTGTCATACCCGTAACGTGTACAATCTCGTAATCTGGGCCTTTATAAAATAGTTCTCGGTTCATAATTTTATTTACTTAATAATGGCACACATTCACCGCTTTGTATGTAATAAGCCATTTGTATAAAAGCAAACGTATGGTCATGTAAACCCATATTACAATCGGCTATGCCTTTAAGTTGCCATTCAACATAACTATCTAAATCATTAACTGTATAAGTACCGTCAACGGCTTTATCAATACATATTTGAGCATTGTTAGAATAGTATTGTCGGGTTTTAAATATGGTTTCTTCGGTTAATATAACTTCGACACCTCGCACGTAGATTTTCATAATTCCTATTTATATATTTGGGTGAGGGGGTTTATCTTACTGAATGTATTATAGCTGTTAAAAATCCGTTTTCTTTTTTCCACCATTGGCATAGTTTAATCGATGTGTTGCGATATATAACTACTCCGTTTTGCCTGACTTCCCAATATTTGATGGGTTTGTTTGGGTTAAAGTGTCCATTGTTAATCGTGGTTAAGAACGTCTTTCAAGGTTAATATTTTAATTCTTGATGTTTCTATTTTTGCACTCATCTTTTGCAATTCTGTTAGGTTTGCTCCATCT
>Ga0247809_1000760_pt1 | contig 14626 bp, 14 predicted proteins | sample UWRJL104311B1_FD_180951 | JGI IMG/M metagenome (GOLD analysis project Ga0247809, IMG submission 180951) | Plant litter microbial communities from Arlington Agricultural Research Station in Wisconsin, United States - UWRJ-L104-311B-1 | ecosystem: Environmental > Terrestrial > Plant litter >...
GGGGGGGGAGACCGCGCGGCGCAGGGCGGTGGACAGCCGGGCCGGCGTCGGCGGCGCCGCGTAGAATTGCGGCAAATGTCTTTCGTTCCCAACATCATCGAGCCCGAGTCCGCCGGCGACGGTTCCTACGACGACGCCCTGCTGAAGGGGCTCAACCCGCAGCAGCGCGAGGCGGTCGAGTTCCGCGGGCAGTCGCTGCTCATCGTGGCCGGCGCCGGTTCGGGCAAGACGAGCGTTCTCACCCGCCGCATCGCGGGCCTGTTGCAGAGCCGCGAGGCGTTCCCCAGCCAGATCCTCGCGATCACGTTCACCAACAAGGCCGCGGCAGAGATGCGCGAGCGCGTGCACCAGATCGTCGGCAACGAGGCCGAGGGCATGTGGATCTCGACGTTCCACTCCGCCTGCGTACGCATCCTGCGCCGCGAGGCCGAGCACTTCGGCTTCACCAAGAGCTTCACGATCTACGACTCCGCCGACAGCCGCGCGCTGCTCAAGCGCATCCTGAAAGACCTCGACGCCGACCAGTACGGCTTCACCGTCTCGAGTGCCTCCGGCAAGATCTCGAAGCTCAAGAACGAGCTGCAGGATGTCGAGAGCTACGCGCGTGGCGCGAACTTCAGCGACCCCGCCGAGGTCATGTTCCTCGAGATCTTCCGCCGGTACACGCAGTCGCTCAGCCAGGCCAACGCGTTCGACTTCGACGACCTCATCGGCCAGACGGTCTACCTGTTCCGCGCCTTCCCCGTCGTCGCCGCGCACTACCGCCGCCGGTTCCGCCACATCCTGGTCGACGAGTACCAAGACACCAACCACGCGCAGTACTCCCTCATCCACGAGCTCACCCGCCCGGTGCGTCCCGACATCGCCGACGAGGTCGAGGGCAAGGGCGGCCTGGTCAAGACGAAGCGCGACGCGATGGGCGCGATCCCCGGCGCATCGCTCACGGTCGTGGGCGACAGCGACCAGTCGATCTACGCCTTCCGCGGCGCCGACATCCGCAACATCGTCGAGTTCGAGCGCGACTTCCCGAACTCCAAGGTCATCCTGCTCGAGCAGAACTACCGCTCGACGCAGAACATCCTCGACGCCGCCAACGCGGTGATCTCGAACAACTTCGACCGCAAAGACAAGAAGCTGTTCACCGACATCGGCGAGGGCCACAAGATCACGGGCTTCACCGGGTACTCGGGGCACGACGAGGCGCAGTTCATCGCGGACGAGATCACCAAGATGCACGACGAGGGCATCGCCTACAAAGACATGGCGGTGTTCTACCGCACCAACGCGCAGACCCGTGCGCTCGAAGAGATCTTCATCCGCTCGGCCCTGCCGTACCGGGTGCTCGGCGGCACCAAGTTCTACGAGCGCGCCGAGATCAAAGACGCCATGGCGTACCTCATCGCCGTCGCCAACCCCGCCGACCCGCTCGCGCTGCGCCGCATCATGAACGTGCCCAAGCGCGGCATCGGCCCCGCGACCGAGACGGCGCTGCAGTCGTGGGCCGACGCACACGAGACCAGCCTGCGCGACGCCGTGCGCAACGCCGGCGAGCTCGGCCTCGGACCGAAGGTCACGGGCGAGATCCTCGAGTTCGGCAGCATCCTCGACGAGGTCATGGCGAAGGTGTACCCGCCCGAGGGCTCCGAGGCGCGCCCCGCCCCCGTGGGCGACGTGCTGACGGCGCTGCTCGAGAAGACCAAGTTCATCGAGTCGCTACGTGCGAGCCGCGACCCGCAAGACGAGGCGCGGGCCGAGAACGTCGAGGAGCTCGTGGCCGTCACGAGGGAGTTCCAGAAGAACAACCCCGACGGCACGCTCCTCGACTTCCTCACCGAGGTGTCGCTCGTCGCCGCGGCGGACGATCTGGATGACTCGAGCGGAACGGTCTCGCTCATGACGCTCCACACCGCGAAGGGTCTCGAGTACGAGGCCGTCTTCCTCACCGGCGTGGAGGAAGACCTGCTGCCGCACCGCATGTCGGCCGGCGAGCCGGGAGGCCCGGCCGAAGAGCGCCGCCTGTTCTACGTGGGCATCACCCGCGCCCGTAAGCGCCTGTTCATCTCGCTGGCCATGACGCGCGCCGCCTACGGCAACGTCAACGTCGCGATGCCGAGCCGGTACCTGCAGGAGATCCCCGCCGACCTCATCGACTGGCGCCAGTCGCCCGGCATGGCGAATTCGCGCGGCGGCAGCGAGCCGCGCGCCCTCAACGCCCGACGCGACGGTTCGTCGTGGGGCTCGTCGCTGCGCGAGGCCGCGGCGCTTCCCCCGGGCAAGCCGAAAGAGAAGACGCAGTGGGCCAACATGGTCACCGGCGTCGTGCGCGACAACAGCACCCTCGAACTCGCCGCAGGCGACCGCATCCGCCACAACGACTTCGGCGAGGGCCGGGTCACCGCGGTGACGGGCGAGGGCAAGAAGCGCGTCGCCGAGGTGCAGTTCGACACGGCGGGCCGCAAGCGCCTGCTGATCCAGATCGCCCCGATCGAGAAGATATAGCCACCCAGAACGCCGGGCGGCCACGCCGCCCGACCCCGAGCGAAAGGTCGACCCGTGGCCGACGACACCGTGACCGTACTCTTCATCGGCGACAGCGTCACCGACTGCGGCCGCCGCGACGACCCCGACCGCAATCTCGGCCACGGCTACGTGCGGCTCATCGACGAGGCCTTCGTCGCGGGCGGCACCCCCGCAACGGTCGTCAACCGCGGCGTCGGCGGCAACCGCGTGCGCGACCTCGCGGCCCGCTGGGACAAGGACGCCCTCGCCCTCGCGCCCACCCTCGTCTCCGTGATGGTCGGCGTGAACGACACGTGGCGCCGTTACGACGAGAACGATCCGACCACCGCCGAGCAGTTCGAGGTCGACTACCGCGACATCCTGGGCCGTCTCCCGGGGCGCGACGCGATGGCGCTCGTGCTGATGGAGCCGTTCCTGCTGCCGGTGACCCCCGCGAAAGAGAAGTGGCGCGACGACCTCGAGCCGAAGATCGCCGTCGTGCGCGCGCTCGCCGAGGAGTTCGGCGCCGTGCTCGTGCCCACCGACGACTACCTCAACTCGCTCGACGTGCCCGCAGCGGAGATCGCCGCCGACGGCGTGCACCCGACCGAACTCGGCCACCAGCTGATCGCGCGGCTCTGGCTCGACACCATCGAGTCCGCCTCCGAATAGTCGGCCGCCGGCATCACCAGGTGCCGTCGGGCGACTTGACTATCGGCACGTCCTTCGACGACCAGTGGGTGCCGCCCGCATAGTGCCCGGTCGCCCACGGCGACGCCCAGATCGCCTGTTCGACGACGTCGGTGGGGGCGGATGACGCGAACGCCGCCGCTATGCCGGCGTAGCCGGGGTTCTCGTGCAGCGCCTCGGCGGCGTTGCGGGCGGCGTCGTCGAGACTCTCGTAGGTGCCAGTTCCACCGCCGCCGCCGGATCCCCAGCCGTTGTTGAGCGGGTTGTTGCGGTTCCACCAGTCGTCGGTGCCGTTCTCCTGGCGCATCCACCGGGTGAACACCGTGACGTTGCTGTCGCTCACTGGCCAGCCGGCGTAGAGCAGCACGAGCTTCGCCCAATCGTGGTTCGTGCCGCCGGCCGAGATCGTGGCGTAGCCCGGCGTCGCGGAGAACTCCTCGCGCTGCACGATCGACCCGCGCGCATCGACGGCGACCGTGAGGCTCTGCTCGTTGGCCGTGACGTACTTCTCGAGCAGGGCCCGCGCCGACGGACCGGGCGGGAAGGCGAGCACCGTGGCCGCGACGACCGCGAGCGCCGCGACCGCCGACAGCCCGGCGAGCGGGCCGCGCGAGTGCAGGCGCGACCACCGCGGCCGGGCGAAGGCGCGGCGGACGCGATAGGTGTGGGGTGAGGTCATGAGACGCCGTATCCGGTCGGTTCGGGGGTCGAGCGGTGTGTCTGTCTGCCCGCCATGTTAGCGGTGGGGGGCGCCGGCGCGGAAGGCCGTCAGATAGTGGCGGGCGGGCCACCGCCGCAGCACGAGCGGGAGGCGCGGGTAGACCGCCGCGAGCACGCGCACGGTGCGGTCGAACCGTCGCTGCTCGCGGGCGCCCCAGCGCAGCCGGAACGCCGCGCGCACGCCGGGGTCGAGGAATCCGGCGGTGAGGAACCGCACCGCGGGCATCGCGGCCTTCAGCCAGACCGGGGCGTTGACGGGGTACAGCAGGTCGCGCGCGACACCCCGCGTTTCGTCGTCGACGCGCAGTGCCGCGAGGGCGTCCCGCCAGTAGCGGGCGAACGCGTCCCGGTCGGCGGGCCAGAGCTCCGCCGGCATCTGCAGGGCGGTTCCCAGCACGGCGTACTGGCGGTACAGCGCGTCCGCGTCATCCGGTGCGAGAGTCCCGAAGACGGCGGTGTAGACGGTGAGCGCGGAGTCGTAGAGGGTGGCCGCCACCCAGAGTTGCTGCCGCGGGTCGAAGGCGTCGTATCGGGGTACACCGTCGTCGGGGCCGGAGTGCACCGGTCGGTGGGCGGTGTCGACGTGCCCGACGATGCGCCGGATCTCGGCGTCGGTGCCGTAGACCAGCACGTAGAGGTAGGTGAGGGTGTGGCGGAGGCGGCGCAACGGGTCGGTCGTGAAGTCGCTGTGGCGGGCGACGCCGCGTCCGACGGCGGGCATCGCGAGCTGCAGCAGGATCGCGCGGGCCCCGCCGGCCAGCAGGATCGCCTCGTTCGAGATGTCGCGCAGTCGGAGGGGCACCTCCCCAGTCTCACACTGACACCAGTACGGGGGCGAGCGACCCCGCCCGGCCCGCCCATAGAGTGTGGGGCGACCAGCGCCGGTGCCGGTCGAACGACCCGGGGGAGTTGTCGTGGCTGGATTCGCACTTCGAGCGGGAGCGGCATCGCTCGTCGTGGCCCTCGCGCTCACGCTGGCCGGGTGCGCCTCGGCCGACACGGCGGACACACGCACCGCGACGCTCGCGACCACGAAGTCGCCCGTGCAACTGCTGCGCAACGAGGCCGCCGGACGCATCCCGCCCGCCGTGATCGAGACCGTCACCGAGACCGAAGACACGTCGATCGCGTGCCTCGACGAAGACCAGGACCCGGACGGGCTGTCGCGCTCGTGGCACTCGGGTGCGCAGGTGCTCGTCGAAGACGCGAGCGCCTGGCGCGTCGACGCCGTGGTCGACGGCGTGGCCGACTCCTTCGTCGAGCAGGGCTGGGTGGCGCGGCCGCTCGGCGGCAGTGCGACGACCCGCGTCATCCTGTTGTCGAGCGAGACGTCGCCCGCCGAGATCGAGCTCACCGCGACCCGGCCCGACCCCGATGCCTCGCCGGCATCGACGGTCGCGGCCGTCGACGCCGTCTCGATCGGGCTGTCGGTGCACGGGCCGTGCGTCGACACCGACGGACCGGATTCCGACGCTGTGAAGAAGCTCGAGGGGCGCGGCTGAGGCCGTCGGGCTGGCCCCAGCACTGGGGTACAGATTTAATCGGACGAGCCGGTTGCGGCCCCCTGAGCAATGCTAAATTCGCTGGAATGGCCGCGATGCCCGGTGAATTCCCGATGCCGGACAGCGGTCGGCAGGCGCACAGCGATGTGCGTCGCTACGACGAAGAGGTGTGGATATGGTTCGGGGGAGCCACCAAATACAGGCAGGTCTGGCGATCCTGGCCGTTGCCCTGCTCGGCCTGACCGGGTGCGCGGCCGGCGAGACGTCCGGGCCGTCGCTCGCCGACACGAAGTCGCCCGTGCAGCTGTTGCGTAACGAGGCCGCGAGCCGCATCCCGCCCGCCGCGATCGCGAGCGTCGGCGAGACCGAAGACCTCAGCGTGCGGTGCAAGACCGAGTCCGAGGACCCCGACGGCATCCGCCGGTCGTGGCACTCGAACGTCGAGGTCACGATCGACCGCTCGTCGACGTGGCGGGTCGACACGATCGTCGACCAGGTCGGCCAGTCGTTCGTCGACCAGGGCTGGGCGTCGAAGCCGCTCGACCCGCGACCGCGCACCTACGGCCTCGAGCTCACCCGGGAGGGCGCCACGAGCGAGATCCGCGTCACGGCGAAGCGGCCCGATCCGGGAGTGGAGCCGCTCGCTTCCGACCTCACCGACCCCGTGACGATCTCGCTCGAGCTGCACGGCCCGTGCGTCGACACCGACGGCGAGAACTCCGACGCCGTGCGCAAACTCGAGGCCCAGGACTGACCGACCCGGTGCCCACAACTGGGGTATCCGGCGCCCGTCCCGGGCGCATCCGCGCTGCTAAGTTCGTGGAAACCGCTGATGACGTCGGAATGAATTCCCCGGGCGGTGACGGAGTACCGCCGATGAACAGCGGCCTCGGCCGCTCTACGCGAAGAGGTGCAGCTATGGTCTGGGGGGACCACATCCGATCGGTCGCAGCCGCGGCGCTCGTCACGATCTCGCTCGCCGGGCTCACCGCCTGCGGATCGACGACGACCGACGACCACCACGGGCTCACGCTCGCGCAGACCAAGTCGCCCGTGCAGCTGTTGCGCAACGAGGCGGCGAGCCGCATCGACGAGTTCGTCGTCGAAACGGTCGACGAGACCGAAGACGTCTCCGTCGCGTGCAAGACCGAGGACAAAGACCCGCTCGGCCGGTCGCGCTCGTGGACGTCGAGCGTCGAGGTGAGCCTCAAGGCGGGGAGCGCCTGGCGCGCCGGAATCGTCGCCGAAGACCTCATCGCCTCGTTCGAGAAGCAGGGCTGGGTCGCCTCGCGCGGCCTCCCGTCGGCCGTGACCTACACGGGCCTGAAGAGCGAGACCTCCGCCGCCCAGATCGGGCTGACCCTCAGCAACGAGGATGTCGCGGCCGGACTGCCGGCGAAGCTGCTGATCACGACCAAGGGTCCGTGCGTCGCGACCGACGGCGCCGCCTCCGACGAGGTGGCCAAACTGGAGACGGCGAAGTAGCGACCCCGCCCGGCCGCGCCGTCGCTACCTGACGTTAACCTGCCGCCCGTACCGTGCTGAGCGATCAGCCGTAAGGGGTGCGTTACATGGTCGGTGGGGACCGAAGAATCAGAACACTGGGGGCAGTGGCAATCGCGGCAGCGGTGCTCGGCGTCGTCGCGGGATGCGCCGGCGCGGGCGCCGGTGCCGAACCGGGCGTCGCGTCCGACGTCACGCTCGCGCAGTCGAAGTCGTACGCGCAGTTGCTGCGCAACGAGGCGTCGTCGCGGCTTCCGCCGATCGTGCTCAAGGAGGTCGCCGGTTCGAGCGATTCGTCCGTGGCCTGCGAAGAGGCATCCGACGACCCCGACGGGCTCGTGCGCTCGTGGACGTCGAGCACCGACATCCTGGTCACCAACTCCACGGCAGCGCGCGTGCAGAAGGTGGCCGACGACCTCATCGCGTCGTTCGTCGACCAGGGCTGGTCGGCCGACAGCGGCACGGGATCGACCGAGGAGCTCACCGTCACCGAGCTGACCAGCAAGGCCTCGCTCGCCTCGATCGAGATCGCCACCGCGTCGAAGGCCGACGGCCAGGCGCCGGGGATAACCATCACCGCCACGGGGGTGTGCGCGCTCACGGGAGGGCCGGATTCCGACGAGGTCACCAAGCTCGAGGCACAGGATCCGGCAAACGCCGGTTAGACCGGCTGGTAGGGTTTCTGGTGGTCAAAGTCTCTTGACATCGAACTATCTCGCGGTCGAGATGACCCGGCCTTCCAGCTAAACCGACGCGCGATTGGATAAGCCCCGTGGATCTTTTCGAGTATCAGGCAAGGGACCTCTTCGAGTCCTACGGAGTGCCTGTACTTGCCGGCATCATTGCCGACAGCCCAGCAGAAGCCCAAGCAGCAGCCGAGAAGATCGGCGGCACCGTCGTCGTCAAGGCGCAGGTCAAGGCCGGGGGCCGCGGTAAGGCCGGCGGCGTCAAGGTCGTGCACTCCCCGGAAGACGCGTTCACCGCGGCATCCGCGATCCTCGGGCTCGACATCAAGGGCCACACCGTCAAGCGCGTCATGGTCGCCGCCGGCGCCAAGATCGAGCAGGAGTTCTACTTCTCGGTGCTGCTCGACCGCGCCAACCGCTCGTACCTCTCGCTGTGCAGCGTCGAGGGCGGCATGGAGATCGAGGAGCTCGCCGTCGAACGGCCCGACGCCCTCGCCCGCATCGAGGTCGACCCCATCGCGGGCGTCGATCTCGCGAAGGCCACCGAGATCGCGCGCGCGGGTGGGTTCCCCGACGAGCTCGTCGACAAGGTCGCCCCGGTTCTCGTGAAGCTCTACGAGGTCTACAAGGGCGAGGATGCCACGCTCGTCGAGGTCAACCCGCTCGTGCTCACCGAGGCCGGCGACATCGTCGCCCTCGACGGCAAGGTCTCGCTCGACGAGAACGCCGGGTTCCGCCACCCCGCACACGCCGAGCTGGAAGACGCCGAAGCGGCCGACCCGCTCGAGGCCAAGGCCAAGCTGCACGACCTCAACTACGTGAAGCTCGACGGCGAGGTCGGCATCATCGGCAACGGCGCGGGGCTCGTCATGTCGACCCTCGACGTCGTCGCCTACGCGGGCGAGCGTCACGGCGGCGTGAAGCCGGCCAACTTCCTCGACATCGGCGGCGGAGCGTCGGCCGAGGTCATGGCCGCCGGCCTCGACGTCATTCTCGGCGACGAGCAGGTCAAGAGCGTCTTCGTCAACGTCTTCGGCGGTATCACCGCCTGCGACGCCGTCGCCAACGGCATCGTCGGAGCGCTGAAGGTGCTCGGCGACACCGCGAGCAAGCCGCTCGTCGTGCGCCTCGACGGCAACAAGGTCGAGGAGGGCCGCGCGATCCTGATCGCCGCCGCCCACCCGCTGGTCACTCTCGCGACCACCATGGACGAGGGCGCCGACAAGGCCGCCGAGCTGGCTTCTCGCTGATCGAGCCTGCCGGAATCCGCGGATTGAGCTCGTCGAAATCAAGGACTAGGAACATATAAATGTCGATCTACCTCAACAAAGACTCCAAGGTCATCGTGCAGGGCATCACCGGCGGCGAGGGCACCAAGCACACGGCCCTCATGCTGAAGGCCGGAACCCAGGTCGTCGGCGGCGTGAACGCGCGCAAGGCCGGCACCACCGTCACGCACGACGGCGGCGTCGAGCTGCCCGTCTTCGGCTCGGTCGCCGAGGCGATCACCGAGACCGGCGCCGACGTCTCGATCGTCTTCGTGCCGCCCGTGTTCGCGAAGGACGCCGTGGTCGAGGCCATCGAGGCGGGCATCCCGCTCGTCGTCGTGATCACCGAGGGCATCCCCGTGCAAGACGCGGCGGAGTTCTGGGCGCTCGCGAAGGCCAAGGGCGGCGCGACCCGCATCATCGGTCCGAACTGCCCCGGCATCATCACGCCGGGCGAGGCGCTCGTGGGCATCACGCCCGCGAACATCACGGGCACCGGCCCCATCGGCCTCGTGTCGAAGTCGGGCACCCTGACCTACCAGATGATGTACGAGCTGCGCGATCTCGGCTTCTCCACCGCGATCGGCATCGGCGGCGACCCCATCATCGGCACCACGCACATCGACACGCTCGAGGCGTTCGAGGCCGACCCCGACACCAAGGCGATCGTGATGATCGGCGAGATCGGCGGCGACGCCGAAGAGCGCGCGGCCGACTACATCAAGGCGCACGTGACCAAGCCCGTCGTGGCCTATGTCGCGGGCTTCACCGCCCCCGAGGGCAAGACGATGGGCCACGCCGGCGCGATCGTCTCCGCCGGGGCCGGAACCGCCCAGGGCAAGAAGGAGGCCCTCGAGGCCGCAGGCGTCAAGGTCGGCAAGACGCCGAGCGAGACCGCCGCCCTCATGCGCGAGGTACTCGCGGCGCTGTAGCCCGCCGTACCGGATGGCCCGCCCCTCGGGGCGGGCCATCCGTCGTTAAGCCCGCCGGGTCAGGGCAGCTGCTCGTAGCGGTACACGAAGGTGCCCGTGTATCGGAAGATCTCGCCGAACAGCGGATGCAGCATCCGCACGTCCACCCGCTGCGAGCCCTGCCTCCAGCTCTCGTCGAGCACCACCCGCGCCGAGAGCAGCGCGGGCAGCGGCAGCCGCAGTGCGCCGAGGTGCAGCCACGCCCGGTCGGACAGCATGCGCAGCCCGCCGTCGGCGCCGACCGACACCGCGAGCCGCACCTCGAGGCCGCCGCGCCGCCCCAGGAAGTCGTGCAGCCGGCCGTCGACCACGTGCATGGTGTCCTGCATCACCCGCTCGCGCCCGGGGAAGTGGAACTCGCGCCGGGCGCTCAGCCCCTCGCCCGGGCCGGGGATGTTCGTCACCGTGAAGGGCACGTCGCGCGCGTATTCGGGGAACAGGATGCGGCGCCAGGCGAGCACCGCGAACACCGGGGTCAGCCAGCGTAGCTTCGACCCGGCCACCTCGTACACGCCGGAGCCCCGGCCGACCGAGCCGGCCGGCGGCGGCGAGAAGTAGGCGCGCAGCTCGGGTGCGAGCGAATCGAAGTCGGGACCCAGCACACGCTGGTACACCGATCGGGCCTGGGGTTCGGATTGGAGCACGAGGCAGTGTAGCCGAGGCAATGGTCACGGCGCCGATCGACTGGGCGGCGCCAGGCGGAGGCGACATCGAGCTCGCGGTCGTGCGGCTCGCGACCCCGTCGTCAGACCGGGTGGGGTCGCTGCTGATGGACCCGGGCGGTCCGGGAGGATCGGGCGTCGACCTGGTGCAGCAGGCGGCGCGTTCCTCTACGGGGTGCCGGCGAACCCCGCCGGCTCCGACGCGTGGCTCGCCGAACAGGTCGACGCCGAGAAGGCCTTCGCCGCCGCGTGCGCCGACACCACCGGACCGCTGCTCGGCCACATCGACGTGGAGAGCAACGCCCGTGACATGGACCTGCTGCGCGCGGTGCTCGGCGACGAGAAACTCAACTACCTCGGATTCTCGTACGGCACCTCGTTCGGGGCGCACTACGCCGAGCTCTTCCCCGAGCACGTCGGACGCCTCGTGCTCGACGGCGCCGCCGACCCGTCGCTGCCGGCGGCGGAGACGTTAACGGTGCAGATGGCCGGCTTCGAGAACGCGTTCCGCGCCTACGTCGCCGACTGCCCGGCCGGCGCGAACTGCCCGTTCACGGGCACGCTCGACGACGCCCTCGCCCAGGCGGCGACCCGCTCTGCTAGAGGAACGTCAGGTGCGCGACTCGTGCCGCACGGGTTTCAGCCGGGACGGGGCATCCGTCGCCGCGGGGAACTCGCACGTGAACCGGCCCGAATAGCCGAACAGGAACCCGAACACCCTGTTGCGCACCTCGAGGTCGATGCGGTACTCGCCGGTGTCGTCGTCGAAGCTCTCGCGCAGCTCGGCGCGCCCGCTGAACAGCATCGGGAACGGGAAGCCGAGCGGCCCGGCATAGAACCGCTGGGCGTCTGAGCGCAGCAGCAGCGAGCCGTCGGGCTCGACCGAGAGGTCGAGGTCGACCGCGAGGTGCTGGTGCGTGCCCAGATAGTCGACGATGCGGCCGTCGTGCTCGATCATGGTCGCGTCGAACCGCGAGGGCGTCGCGCGCACGCTGTACTCCCGCACGAACGTCACCGTCTCGCGCCCGAACGGGTCGAGGTACGGGTAGTTCTCGATTCGGAACGGCACGTCGGTGCCGACGTCGGCCACGAGGATGTTGCGCACCTTGCCGAGCTGAAGGAACGGCACGGTCCACCACGGCCCGCGGCGGATCGACCGCATCACCCCGGTGCCGACGCACGCGTAGCCGGTCTCGAGGCCCACGTCGAACCGTCGCTGCAGGGCCGGGTGCAGCCGGTCGAAGTCGGGCCCGAGGACCCTGCGGAACATGCCGGTCACGGTGCCTCCAGTCGGTCGAGCGTGCGCGGGGCGCCGCCCATCACGTCGCGCTGCGGCGATTCGCGCAGGGTGCGCGAGGCGCGTGGTCTCGCCGGTTGCCAGAACCAGAGGACGGATGCCACGGGCCACCGCTCGGGCTCCTCCCCGGTCTCGGCCCAGATGCGCAGGCGGTCGAAGCTCCACGCCGTCATCCAGCCGATCAGCCGCCGCATGAACAGGCGGTCGACGAGCGCTCCCCAGCCCGGCTGGTAGTCGTAGCCCGTGATGAAGCGCACGCCCCCGTCTGCCGGCACGTAGCGCCAGTACCCGCGGCCGTCGCCGAGCGGCGAGAGCGGGTCGGCGGTCGTGAACCGCAGGGCCGACGTGCGGGTCCCGTCGGGGCGGTGGCGCTCGCCGAGGGACGTTCCCGTTCCGCGGATCGTGTGCAGTGGCATCCGACGCTCGTAGACGAAACGCGCACCCCCGCTCTCGAGCGGCGTGGTCGGGGTGATCGAGCTGAAGCGGAGGTCCCAGCGCGGGTGCTCGGCCGGCTCCTGCGTGAGTCGCCACAGGGTCTCGAGGTCGGCGCGCACGAAGACCTCGACGTAGATAGGTCGGCGAGCCATGCTCACATCATGCAGCACCCGGCGGACGAATGGGGGTGGCCCGCGCCGGGATCCCCTCCATTTGGCCGCGCCACGGAGGGCCACGGCCGAATCCCGGTCGCGGCCGGGTACGCTCGCTCGGGTATGAATCGCTCGCTCACCGCCCTCTTCGCCGCCTTCGAGGCGGCCCTCGTCGTGGCGATCGGCATCGGCATCGCCCTCGCCCCGCTCACCGTGCTGTGGGGGGCACAGTTCGGCTTCCAGATCGACTGGATCGTGTTCTGGCGCGCCGCCGTCGACATCTGGTTGCTCGGGCACGGCGTCGACACGATCTTCACGCTCGACCCGGCCACCGCAGCGACGCTCGGCCTCGCCGGTGCGGATGCCGCGTTCAAGGTCACGATCGCCGCCCTCGGCTTCGCCGTGCTCACCGTCATCCTCGGGCTCCGCGCGGGGCGCCGTGTCGCCGAGACGAAGTACCTGCTGCTCGGCGAGGCCGTCGCGATCGGCACGTTCGGCGCGCTCTCCGTGCTCGTGACGCTCAGTGCGTTGCATCCGCTCGCCCGTCCGTCCATCGTGCAAGGCGCCCTCCTGCCCACACTCGTGTTCGCGGCGGCGGTCGTCGTCGGCTCGCTGCGCACGCACCGCCCGTCGACGGATGCCGCGATCCGGCCGATCCGCGACCGCGCCCGGTCGCTCGTGTCGCGCCTGCCGCACGCCCTCCGCGTCGCGCTGACCACCGCGCTGCGCGGCGGGTTCGCCGTGGCGACGGGTGTCGTCGCCGTCGCCGCCGTGCTGCTCGCCGTGCTCGTGGCGCTGCACTACGCCGACGTGGTGCGTCTCTACGAGGGGCTGCACACCGAGGTGCTCGGCGGCGTATCGATCACCCTCGCCCAACTCGCGTTCGTGCCCACCCTCGTCATCTGGGTCGCGTCGTGGCTCGTCGGCCCCGGATTCGCCGTCGGTGTCGGCTCGTCGGTGAGCCCCCTCGGCACGACCCTCGGTCCGCTGCCCGCCATCCCCGTGTTCGGGGCGCTCCCGACCGGCGACTCCGCCTACGGGTTCCTCGGCATCCTCGTGCCGATCGTGCTCGCCTTCCTCGCGGCCGCGGTGCTGCGGCCCGGCCTCGTGCGCGCCCTCGGCGACGCGGCATCGGCGCGCTGGTTCGTCGTCGCCGGCATCGCGATGGGCCTCGTGGGCGGCATCGTGCTCGGGGCGCTCGCGGCGTTCGGTTCCGGATCGGCGGGGCCGGGGCGCCTCGCGCAGATCGGACCGGACCCCTGGAGCGTCGGTCTGTGGGCGGGTGTTGAGATCGCCGCCGCCGCGGTCGTCGGCTTCGTCGTCGCGCGCCGCCGCGAGCCCTCGGCCACGAGCGGGACTTCGGCCGCCCGAGACGGTGAGAGGTCGGCGAGCGCACAGCGATAGGCTGTCTGTCGTGCTGTCGCTGGTAGTCCTCATCTCCGGCGGAGGCTCGAACCTGCGCGCCCTTCTCGACGCCGCGCACGCGAACGAGTTCCCCGCCCGTGTCGTCGCCGTCGGCGCCGACCGCGATGCCGACGGCTTCGAGCACGCGGAGGAGTTCGGCATCCCCACCTTCTCCGCCGCCCTCTCGAACTTCGAGAGCCGCGACGCGTGGGGCGAGGCGCTGCTCGAACAGATCCAGGTCTGGAAGCCCGACCTCGTGGTGTTGAGCGGCTTCATGAAGCTCTTGCCGCCCGCCGTCGTCAGCGCGCTGAGCCCGAACCTCATCAACACCCACCCCGCCTACCTGCCCGAGTTCCCCGGGGCCCACGGCGTGCGCGACGCGATCGCGGCGGGCGTCACCCAGTCGGGCGCGTCCGTCATCGTCGTCGACAACGGTGTCGACAGCGGACCGATCATCGCCCAGCAGCGCGTCGCCGTGCTGCCGGGCGACACCGAACACACCCTCCACGACCGCATCAAGGTCGTCGAACGCGAACTGCTCGTGCAGGCCGTGCTCGACATCGCCAACGGACACATCGACCTGAAGGAGCTGTCACTCGCATGAGCGGCCCCACGCACGACCCCGCCCTGTACCGCACCCGCGACCTCGTCGAGATCAAGCGCGCCCTCGTCTCGGTGAGCGACAAGACCGGACTCGTCGAGCTGGCCACGGCGCTCGCCGCCGCCGGTGTCGAGATCGTGTCGACCGGCGGTTCGGCCGCCGCGATCGCCGCGGCCGGCATCCCCGTCACCGAGGTCGGCGACGTCACGGGCTACCCCGAGTCGCTCGACGGGCGC
>Ga0247809_1000761_pt1 | contig 14614 bp, 13 predicted proteins | sample UWRJL104311B1_FD_180951 | JGI IMG/M metagenome (GOLD analysis project Ga0247809, IMG submission 180951) | Plant litter microbial communities from Arlington Agricultural Research Station in Wisconsin, United States - UWRJ-L104-311B-1 | ecosystem: Environmental > Terrestrial > Plant litter >...
TTGGGAAAATATTGTCTTTGAGTGTCAAATCAAATACGGTTACTTGACCGTGGTTTAGATAAGGCAAATACAAAATATTGAGCAATGTTGCTTTTGTGATTTGAATAAGGCTATAAGTTGTTTGACCACTAAAGTATTTCAAAAAAAGTGCAACAATACCTATAGATGTGCCGATCAAAAACATAGGGTATAGCCGTATGAGGCGCTTTCTCAGGTAATGAGTTACGCTTAGATTAGTTTGAAGTTTCTGGTAATAATTCCAAGCGATAACAAAACCACTTAGACAAAAAAAGATATCTACAGCTATGCTAGAAGAGGGAAATATAAAAGGTATGCCTGTTGAGGTATGTATGAGATGCATACAAACAACCCCAAGCGCAGCAATTCCGCGAATTCCATCAAGCAATACAAAGCGATGAGAAGCAGTCATATATTCCTTTGTTCTATACTTTCTTACATATTTGGCGATGCTAAAAAGTAACTTTTTATTAAAGTACTTACGTGTTCTGACGAAGTTGTTTAATCTTGTTAAACATATTTTTTATATTTTTATATTGAAAGATTGCACAAAACACTCCGTAAATCAGAAAACCTAAAATGCACGAGAAAATTAGGTCGATAGTTGGGTAATTCTTAAATTCACTCGCATACTGAAATAGGGTAATAGCTAAAACAATTAAAACCGACCCGGCTAACGGCCACACCAGCTCAGCAACGCAAGAACCTATACGAATGTTCAGCTTTTTATTCACTAATGTGATGTAATAAATCAAACTTACTAAAGTGACGGCAAGAATGCCGAATGACATCCAGACCAATCCATTTTCAAGGAAAAGCAACAGGCCCATAGCCAAATTGGCAATGATAAAAAAGCCACTGGCACGAAAAAAAGAAAACATTTGGCCATTTGCCCTAAGCAGCTGTTGAATAATGATTAAGGCAGGGGCCAATGCTGCTCCCAAGATATAGATTTGCAGTACGGGAACAGCTGGAACCCATTTAATGCCGAAAAACAGTGGCACATACTGAGGCGCTGTGGCAATGGCAATGGCTAAAATAGGAAATACGATTAGCCCACTTAAATAAAACAATGCCTCAACAATATTTTTTTGCTGCGGAACATCATTTCTCAATTTAGCTAATGCTGGATACACTACAGCCAATGGTGAAGTAATCAATATCTCAGTCAGTGAAAAACGCAATCTTATTGCAAGTGCAAAATAGCCCAATGCTTCAGCACCTAGTATTTTCGCAATAAAAAAACGGGGTGCTTGCCCGTCGACGAACCCCAAAACATTAACTCCCATAACAGACATCCCTGGTTTGATTGCCGCCAAAAATGCAGAGCGATCAAAAAGCATGCGGGGTCGCCATGAGACTGCACGCCAGATGATTAAGTTGGTGACAGCATATAGTGCAATTTGTTGTCCGATGATTGCATATGCGCCGTAATTTTTTTGCGCCATGTAAATGCCAACCACACCACCAATGATCGTGGCGACAATGGCACGTATCGCATACACTTTGAATGCCATTTCTTTTAAGAGCAGTAAATTGGGTACTGCAGGGAGTGCGACCAAAAGAGGAATTACCGAAAACCATATAAGCAGCATTTTCAGCTTTGGCTCATCCATGAACTCGGATAAAGGACCAGCAATCAATATACATAATAGGGAAATCGCAGTGCCTATTCCGATAATTCCCCAGAATAGACTTGAAAGCTGTAAATCATCCTCAATTTGATTGCTAACTATTCCATCTAACAACCCTGCAGTAATCATGCAAGTCAAAGTGAAAAATATAAAGCATAGATTTGCGAGACCGTATTCTGCAGGTCCTAATAACCTGGCAAGAACTAGAAATACAATGAGTGACAGTCCTTGCTGCCCGCCTTTTTCTAGCAAAGACCAAAAGGCGCCATGAACCATTTTCTTGTGCAAGCTCATTCAGCGAAAGCCCTGTAATTATGAAACTGTTTAATGAGTAGGAAGATTGTCAATGGGGTTCTAGGATGGCTTTGGAGGCTTACCGTATACGTATTGACGGATTAATTAGAAACTTTGTGTGAATTTAGCCAATTTTAATAAACAGTCTCACTAAGAATGTGAATCGGATGGCAATGCCAATTGAATCTAAAGTGAGAATATATGTAATTTTGTTTGTGAATCTAATAGCTTAATTAGATCATTCACAAATTTTTCGTGTATTAAATATTCATTACTGGGCAATTCGCCAATCGACGAAACTCGGAAAATCAATCCATCTGGTATCTGATTTTTCAAAGCAAATTCAAAGCGTTTAAGTTTAACTTCTTTTGTCCCCACTACATTCTGGCCTCCAAGTAATGTCCAGTATGTTATCGATTCATGACGCTGACCCATGACCATTTCCAGCTGTTTAGCCCGGATCGATCCAAACTCAGTTTTAATAATGGCTGGCTTTGCATTAACCAATTGAAATCCTTGCGCGGGGTAACATATTTCAGGATAGTGCAATGCAGTTTCTTCACTTTGATTTTCGCCATAGGCAATCGATAGCATAATCATTTCACCTTTTTCATTAACATAAGTACGCGTTAATAATTGGGTATAAATCTTGTCCAACAATTCGTTTTGCTGAGGATTAATGACTTGGCTGGAGTCTGTTTCCACCAACTTCCATTCATTAAACTGCTTTGGAATGGCGGCTTCAAGTTGTATGGGTGGATGGTCATTGGCGATCAAATGCGTAGGTTTATAGATTGCTGCCATTAAAGCTACTGCAAGCATTAGTATCGATAAAACAAGGCTTTTCAAATACTCGCTAGACACGCTAAGCCCTACCAAAAACGTTATGTTTAACGAGGGATTGAAGTATAGAATCAACCGCGAAAATAAGCGTCAACGCAACTGTGAATAACACCATGCCTGCGAACCCATGAAAGAAGCCTTGCGCTGCTTCATCGCCAAAATAATAAGTAACAAGAACCAGGCTCATCACCCTAATCACATTTGCCGTGAACGAGATAGGGATAATCAGTATCGCTAACACTGTATTACGAAAAAGCGAGTCGTGTTTTTTTATGTGGAGATAGAGAAGACCGAGAGATTCTAATGAAATTAGCGTATGCATTCCGGCACAAGCATCTGCAACCAATAGCTTGTATTGACCGATCTGCAAGATGACACCATTACGTGCGATAGGATAATCAAACCAATACAAGATATGCTCTGCCACGGATGAAACAGCAATCTTCATAGGTATGGTCACAGCATCAAGGACAGACCCTGGCAGAGGTATCATGAACAGAATAAAAAAAATGGGAAACCACAGCACTTTTAGTGTATGTGGCCCACGTAATACAAGCACAAGACCGATAAGCACAATGATTTGCGAACCTACATCGAACATGAAGATGTTCGCCAACCGCCCAAGCGCATACACAAGCAAACCAGCAATGAAAAGAATCCACCCTAGAAAGGGCAACGGTTTATCAGATATCGAAAGTAACTTCCGTTTATCCCACACCAAGTAAAGCACGATAAACAGCACTAAGGGCCCATGAGCTTGTTCTGGATCTATCCATATCTTAGTAGACAGGTCATAGAAGGTGGGAATGTAAAGCGCTAGGTATCCAAGAAGAATAAGCAGCCAAGGAGACCTAAAATACTGACTTACAGCTAATCTAGATATAGTGAGCATTAACCATTAGCTACTGCAGCGACCATAGTAATTCCGCCTGATTGAAGCTGGTTACGCAGGTTCTTGAGTTCAGAGAATTTCGTCTGGTGTATGTTGGATACGATCAATGCACCACGGCAATAATTGGCCACAATATTGGCATCGGAGTAATCGGATGTGCTTGACGTGTCGATGAGTACCACATCAAAGAATGCAGTCAGGTGATCCATCAATTCTGAGAAAAATGGACTACTCAGCAGCTCCTGAGGATTAGGTGGTGGTGTACCTGGACCTAATACAGTCAGGTTATGGAACGATGGAATCTTTTCTAGCACCTCAGTCCCTGCCCTGCCAACCAGCATGTCAGATAGACCTTTACGCTCGTTTAAATTAAATAGCTTATGCTGCATAGGTTGGCGCAGATCAGCATCAATCAATAAAGTACGTTGGCCCAGCTGTGAAAATACGATGGCAAGGTTTGCAGCCAGGTAGCAACTTTCAGCTTGCTCATTAGGCGATACAAGGGCAATGGATTTGTTGGAATGCCCATTGAACCAACGCAGCATCAATTGGCTGCGAAGTGCACGTAATGCTTCAACCTTTGGCGAGAATGGCTGGTATGCAGCGACGAGGCGCTTATCCAACCGCCCTTCGTTAGGCTGCAAGTATGCATAGTTAAACTGTAGTGAAAGCGCCTGATCGATATCGGCCTGCGTAACGTAACCAAGCCTTATTGCCGCGTCTCCAAATAGGAGATTGTCCTGATCCTGCAGCTTTGTTACTTGTTCAGCCTGTTCCTCAGTGACCTTTCCCAGTTCAATGAGGAGCTTACCAATCTTTGATACACCAAATTTGTTACTTTTTAAAACGAGAGGGTTTACATTGTTATCGGTTAATTCCATGTCTTTCCTAAGCAAGTAACTTCCTGATTGGCCCCGGTAACAGATTAGGCAATTCCTTTACAATACCTGTTTCTTTGAACTCAAAGATTGGTATTTCTAGAAGCTGACTCATATCATCTGCAGATCTTACTCTTCTATCGAGTAACTCGATGACGAGGCTAAGCCCTATCGCCACAAATAAGCCTAATAAAATTGCTATGAACATGATGTAAGAAACACGAGGGCTATACGGCAGTAATGGAGCAACGGCCGGGTTCAGTATCGTGATATCGCTTTGGTTTGAGTTTCCCTCAACATTGGTCTGGCTAAAACGTTGATTGACAAGATCCATTGAGTTTTGAGCCACCTCTACGTCTTTGGCAAGAATCAGCATTTCATCGCGAATTAGATTAAGCTCAAGCACTTTTTTCTTTTGCTTTTCCACTTGTGCGCGTAGCTCATTTTCTCGTTGTTGGTTGATACTGGCATTCCCACCTATCGTACTAATAGCGCTACTAGTCTCTGCTCGTAACAATCCTTTTATCTTTTCAACTTCCGCTTTACTAGCTTCGTAGATAGGGTGATTAACTCCATAATGCTGAGATGCATCTGATAACTTAGCCTCAGCAGTCACCAGTAAATTTTTAAGATTGTTCACTACGGGATTTTGTGCAACATCAGGTGAATTTACAGAATAGTTTTTAGCCACACTATTGCGTGACTGGGCTTCAATATTTGCCACCTGCACAGCACTTAGTTGGGAAGAGAGCTCATTTAAGCGCATATTTTCTACATCGAAGCTCTGCTGGGCGTTGGTAATTCCATGCTCATTCTGGAATTTCGAAAGCTTATTTTGTGCAGTAGAGTAATTTTCCCTGAGTGTTTTAGTTTGGTCGGCAAAGTAATTCGCAGCTTTTTGTGCCGGTTGAACTTTGAGCTGTAGATTGGTATTGATGTATTGCTCGGCAAACTCATTGGCCATCAATGCAGCAAAGTCAGGGTCGACACTGTTATATCCAATTTCCAGCATGCTGCTTTGGGTAGAAGGCAATACAACAAGATTTGCCAGCAATAAGTCAGCAAAGTAATAGTTGATATCGCCTTTTCCACCCGTTGCTGCCTGAAACTGGGCTTGCGATTTCGGATTGTTAGCCACACCAAGCTTTTCTACTACTTTTAGTGCAATATTCCGGCTTTTTATAATCTCCAGCTGGGTTGCCATATAACCCGGCACAATCTGTGCAGGAAGAGCCAGCCCTGTTACAGGATCTTGCCCTTTATAATTAATGAGCACGGATGTCGAAGCACGATATGTTTTTTGCAATGCAAAACAAACTGCTATTGCAATTGCGATGATCACAAAAAACGTGACCACCAAAATTTTTGATCGAGCTCTTAATATTCTTAGAAGTTGAAATACATTCATAATGGATTAAAACCAGCTTTCTTCTACGTACAACACATCATCTGGCTGAATTTTATCGGTCATGGCAGGTTTTAATTTTTGTAGTTCACCTGCCGAATTAAATCTGTGCAGCTTAATATTACGTTGAGTTCCACGGCCAGTTAAACCACCAGCTTGAGCCAATGCCTGAATCACCGTCATATTCCGCTCGACACGATAGCTACCCGATTTTTGTGCCTCACCATAAATGTAATACATAGGGGCACGATGCACATAAATCTGGTCACCAGCCACAATATACTCAGGTGTAACCGCATCATTTTTGATAAATAAACCGGGAATATCTACTTCTTTTTTATATGCATTATTGTCACGAGTACCAGTAATGACAATAGAATCAGAACCTCCAGGCACGATGCCACCAGCTTGAGCCAGAACATCAATCAGATTCATTTTCAGACCATCCAGGGCATAGCGACCAGGCCTAGCAACTTCCCCGATTATTGATACCTGATTCCCTGCCGTTACAAATACGACATCTCCATTCATCACTAGAATATCTTTGACCCCACCCTTTTCCATCATGAGGCCGGCCACGTTTAATTCATAACGATAAGGCTGGCCATTACGAGTGCCTGTCAGCAATGCAGTACCACTACCCGCTTCTGAAGATACACCACCTGCTGAAGCAATCAATTCACTGATATGGGTATTGAATGTTGAAAGCGGATAGCGGCCAGGATTGCGTACGGAACCAAGTACAGCAACTGAATTACCGATAATTTGGGTCAATACAATATTGACATTAGGCTTTTTGATATACCCGCCTGCCTGTAGCAATCCTTCTATTTTTGTTTCCGCGGCTCTTATGGTTAATCCACCAACATTAATCTCCCCCAGCAACGGGTAAGAAAATGTACCGCTTTCTGAGACGCGTGCATCCACTGTCATTTCAGGATTTTGGAAAACAACAACTTTTATCAAGTCACCTGCACCAAGCACATAGTCATTGTTTTCAATTGCAAATGCATGCCCAACAAACTGGGGCATCACAATTGTGATCACAAGCAATATTTTCTTAATCATTGAGATCATGTTGCGGTTCCTTAAAATACGATTACCAATCATTGAAATAAAAACTACTTTAAACCTGCCAACCCTTTTTCCACTGCCGAATCCGTCGAAGAAGGCTTTTTAACAGGTTGAGTTTGTGTTGGTGTAGTTGATACCAATGGTTTGTTATCAACAGCTGGCACAGGACTACCTGTTGTTTCCAAACTCTTGAAATCACCGACATATTCAATTTTTGTATCTTTCCTTAGAGCCTTCATTTTTTCCGCCACAACATCTTTACCTCTAACATTTAGGAAATAATTTTTAATGAATTTTTTCGAGGTATTGAAATCGATGGGCTGAGATATAGACTTCACTATGTATACGACGTGAAGTGCACCATTTAATTCAAAGAGCGCCGTTTGCCCATCCTTTAATTGATTCAATTCCGGCACGATTTCCAGAGGTAATTCTTCAGCAGGTTTAGTATAGCTTGCTGCTTTAATTGGGACATTCCGCCCCTGCAAAAATTCAGCCACTTCCTGCATGCTTTTACGCTGCGAAACCAGCTCTTCAATCTGGGTTTTAACTAACCCCGAATCGGCAAGGGTGATGACCTGCAATGTATAAATACGTCGACCGGAAAATAACTCAGGGTGTGTTTCGTAATACTTCTGTATGTCCTGATCGCTGACTTTGACTGTTGAAGTAACCAGCTTATTCAGATATGCCCTTGAAACAATATCGCGCTTAGCTGCTTCAACTGCAGACAAGACCTCTGGGGTGCGATCCAATTTCTCGCTCATGGCTTGGTTCAAAAGCAGTTGTTGATCAACCAGTTTTGCAACTACCTGCTTCTTGACCTGATCTGCATTTTCAGATGTTACGTTAGGCACAGTAGATAAGGCCTGGTTTAATGTATACACAGTCACTTCCGAACTGCCGACTTTTACAACCACCTGACTTGTTTTTGATGAGTTGTCGCTTTTCCCACATCCAGGCAATAAAGCAGAAGCACATAATGCCAATATAAAAAAACGTGACGTTTTCGCTAAATTATAAGAATTCATATTTTGTCCAAATAAAATTAATCATGAATCGACTAGCTAGAATGTCCAACCGCCATTTACTGCAATCTGGTTTGAGCTGTAATCAAAGAAATTTTGATTTGAATTACGCTCATCATGCTTAATGGTTGCGCCCAAGTTCAATGACTCCAATGGAGTCCATGCCAATGACAAACTATAAACCCGCATTTTGTCCACACGCTCATCAGAAGTGGGAACTGGCCCATCTCCCTTAAAGTTACGCTCGGAAAATTGAACATTGCCAATTAGGCTTAGTTTAGAACTAATGGCATAACTAGGACTAAATGCTAAAGTATCCACTTGACTGTAATTTGTTTGTTGTAATTGATATGCATTGATAGTACGGGATGCAACTAGGGCAAGTGTCGTTTTGTCTGACAACAGATACTTATATTGAATAGAGCCGAAGTTACCTGAGAAGTTTCTGTTGGAAGTTGAGTCATACTCCCTTTTAAGATGAGAAACGTTCGAGACCAAAGTTGATTTACCTGAAAGCATCCAGTTGAACTTCAATTCATCTTCTCTTTCATCGAAATCCCGGCCTACCTGACCAACATCAACTTCTACTTGCCGTGTATTTTCACCATTACTATCTTTTACATTGAATTCTACAAAACTACTACTTGGGAAAAGATATCGCACTCCCACCCTTTTTGTATGTAGGATAAAACTGGATTCTTCTACAAAAACAGCAGAGTTGGTTTGAGTTCTTCGAGAATATGCAGTAAGTAAATGCCAATTACCATAAGGAGAAAAATCCACATCGAATGTTTCATTTTTGATAACAATTGAATTTTGGCTATTAACATTCCGGAAGTCTCCGAATCCAGACGCTCTCTGATTTCGATCAGCAGATAAATTTCCCCTCAAATATGGTGTTAATGCCCAAGCCCAATTTGTAGAGTAATTATTTGCCTTAAAATCCAAGTAGTCCGCATTTTGATACTTATAATCAACATGTGTAAAAAGCAAACTGAACCGTTGTAAAGAGTATTCCTTATTAAAGCTTACCCCTACAGTGCTAGAAAGAATGTTGTCAGAACGGGATGTACCATTACTCGGTTTGACCCCATCTGGCAATCTAAATAAATTGTCATCGTGCCTGTAATTAGTGCTCACAAACGCATTAAAAACATCTGATTTGTCTGCCCATGCTGACTGCATTGAAAATATGAAAATAGTCAGTGCTATCAAAAGTAGCATGCTAGATTTCATAAAATCAATTGAGCTTGTTTGTACTTGCTTATTTATTTCTAAGTTGACCAATTTTTGAAATATATCCAAACACAAATATTAATACGACATATAAATTATCGTATTCGCGGTGTTTAAGTTATTGAGTTAAGTCAGGATAGTATCAAATACTTAGATAGATGTGCCATGCTTACTTGGAACAACCTCTGGCATTAAGCGCTCTGATGTTTCCCTTAACCGCCAAGTGGTAGCCTGTAGCAATGTTAACAGCAATTTGTTGCCTAATCGTGGCATTTGAATTAAAACATTGTTGAAAGCATCGCGGGTTAATACAGCAAAGTCAGTAGGTATTGAGGTGGTACAGGTGGCAAACCTGGGTTGGCCGTCAATCATCGACATTTCGCCTAAAGTGTCACCAACTCCGACATCTGCAAGCTTTTTACTAATCCCGCCTGGGATGATTTTTGTGACTTCGACTTTACCAGTAAGTATTAACAGTAAGTAATCTCCACTGTCACCTTCTTTTAGTAACAGGAAGTCTCTGGGGGCCGCATAACAATGCATGAAGCGGCATAGCGCCTGCACTTCATCACGACTGAACTTATCGAAAATCTTAATGTGGTTAATGATTTCGAAAATATCATCTTCGTATTTATCCGCCCTGCCTAGCCAATCCAGCTCCGGATAAGTCTTTATAAATGTCGATGACATATCACTCCACAAAAACTTCAAATAAACGACGCAGGCTTTAAGTAAAATTCATAAGCAGTTGACGATAACCTGAATCAACTTTTTCTGCAACGTTGGGCGTTTCAAGAATTGGCACAAAAAATGCCTATACCCATTTCATGGGCGATTATAACGTTGTATTAATGTGCCGCAATAGCCCAAATGTACTAATGGCGCACATCACACAATGATGTAATTTTAAAAATAAAAAAAACACAATGACGACTGACATGGACATGACTACTGACAACCAGTATGAGCCACAGGACAAATTGCATGGAGTGCTTGCCGAAGCACTCCATGTACGCACTCATTTTGAATTGATGATGTGGCTTCAGGGCAACTTTCAGCAATTCATCGCGCATGATGTGATGATTGCTGCCTGGGGCGATTTTTCGCTGGGTATCATTTATATCGATATTGTTTCCGCCCTGCCAGGAGTACGGACAGGACAAATATCGAGCGCTAACCTTACCCATCTTTTACAAAGCCTCTTTGTCTATTGGCAGAAAAATGCCAAAACCCCGTTCAGCTTAAGTGTTGATAAAGGCATATTTCACGACCATGAGATTGGATGTATAGAAGCGAACATTAACCTTAAAAAAATGAAATGCGTTCTAGTGCACGGCATCAAAGACTTCAGAGGTGGCCATGATTGCATTTATGTTATGTTTAGCAGTATCGATAAGATGCCGGGCATTTGCCGTAAGCACATTGCCACTTTTCTACCTTATATAGATTACACGCTGAGGCAGTTAGAACATTTGCCAGAGCAACTGCCTGAAGAATTGATGCAAATTGAGCAGATGGAAAGTGAAATTATTGGTACACTTTCACCCAGAGAAGCAGAAATTATGGAGTGGGTAAAAAGTGGAAAAACCAACCAGGATATCGGCTCAATTCTTAACATCAGCGCTTTCACGGTAAAAAATCACATGCAGAGAATTTTCAAGAAACTCGATGTATTGAACCGGGCACAAGCGGTCACTAAATACAATCGAATGTACCAAACCCAATGAATTTCAAAACAGCAAGTCCGCCTGTGCGTAAAGCATCTGGCATAGCATTAGCACGCGACAATATACTTTCAATTACGGAAGCCCTGCTTGACCCTTTAATCGCAGTATTTTCTTTATGGATAGTCGCTATTGTCCAGGAAGGCGATCTTGAACCAGCCTACCTAATCTTATCCCTGATCATTTTTTCACTTACGTTCCCTAGCAGTTCTAAAATTACCTTACCCAGGTTCAAGGCTCTGCGGAATATCCTGGTTACCTGGTTTATTCTTTCTGGGCTACTCATTCTTTTTGGGCTCACGACCAAATATATCTATCTTTTCTCTAAAGAGACGATTCTATTGTGGCTCGTACTCACTCCTATTCTGCAAATGTTAGGTGTATTGCTCCTTAAGGTTATTGCCCCAGTGCTTATCAAGTTGCAAGGGCCAGTTAAACGGGCGGTGATTGCCGGCATGAATGAGCAGGGTATTGAACTCGCATTAAGGCTGGTACATAGCAATTACAACTCAATTCAGTTCGAGGGGTTTTTTGAGGATCGTAATCCTGATCGTGTGCCTGCAGAGCTTAATGCGCCTGTTTTAGGCAAACTGAACGATATGGCGGCTTATATCAAAAGTAACAATATCAACACCATCTACCTGTCATTACCAATGGCAAGCCAGCCCAGAATCCTTAAATTACTGGATGACCTAAAAGATACGACAGCATCGATTTATTTTGTGCCTGATATTTTCCTGACAGATCTTATTCAGAGCCGTGTCGACCAGGTAGATGACATCCCGGTTGTGGCTGTGCGAGAAACACCATTTACAGGATTCAACGGTTTACTGAAACGCACTGCCGATATTGTGTTCGCTACAGCAATCTTGATTGCCATCTCACCCATCTTATTGATTATTGCATTGAGCGTTAAGCTCAGTTCACCTGGGCCAATTATTTTCAAGCAACGTCGCTATGGTCTCGATGGCCAGGAAATTTCCGTATACAAATTTCGCTCGATGACTGTCACTGAAGATGGCGCTAAAGTTGTCCAGGCAACGAAGAATGATCAGCGTGTCACTAAAGTGGGAGCGTTTTTGCGGAAGTCGTCCCTGGATGAACTGCCCCAGTTCATTAACGTCCTTCAGGGTCGTATGAGCGTTGTAGGCCCGCGTCCTCATGCGGTGTCCCATAATGAGATGTATCGCAAGCTCATCAAGGGCTACATGATCAGGCATAAGGTAAAGCCAGGCATTACTGGTTGGGCGCAAGTAAATGGCTTGCGTGGCGAAACTGAAACGCTGGATAAAATGAAGGCACGTATAGATTACGATATTGAATATCTGCGAAATTGGAGCCCCAAACTCGACATGTACATCATACTCAAGACGGTATCTGTGGTGTTCAAAGGCGAGAAAAACGCTTACTAATATACAGGTGCATCCATATATAACACCCAATAAAAAAAGCCCCTTTCGGGGCTTTTTTTATTGCTGATGCATTGTTACTTAAACTTTACGGCGACGAGCAACAAATCCCATCAAGCCTAAACCAGCTAACATCATGGAATATGTTTCAGCTTCAGGAACTGGTGAAATGGCAGAAATAGAACCATTGTAAGAAGCAACACCAGTTTTTGTGCCTGTAACATACAACCAGTATGAACCACCAGCCAGACTTGTCGACTCTAAATCAGCAAATGCGAACTTGACTTTCGAATTATCGATAGAGCCAGTAGCGACAGTAGTGCTTTTATCGAAACTGACAATATTGAATTTAAGAAAGTCGATTGTGCCAGTGCTAGTACCGGAGATAGTACCAACTATGTCACGAATACCGCCGAAAGAAACGGCGATGTAATCAGCAAATGAAGGGCTAAGACTTGTGTTACCAAAGTCATAATGCTCTTCGTTAAGTGAAGGTGCTGTATCGACGCTAATAGTAGGTGCAGCATTAACGGACATTGCAGCAAACGCTAAGCTAGCTGCCAGTACCATGGATTTAAGGGTTAAAGATTTCATTTAGACTCCAATTATTATTACATTAAAAATTACGAATTACTCCACCCAAATTGGCCAAATTCAAACCTATTATTAGATGGTGGGATTTAACACTACCCACAAATTCAGCACAATAGTCCGAACGGACTAATGCCTGTGTAGTCATGTATAAAACTAGCATTTGAACATTGCTTTAAGATGACAAACATTGAAAATAACTACACTTTTGATTTAAGCGTTTCGCTTAAATGAGGCGCTAACGTCTGTAACATCTGTCCGAATACTTTGGGATTACCGGCGACAATATTGCCGCTTTCGATCCATTGCTCGTTCCCTTCAAAATCGCCGACAATGCCACCTGCCTCCTGCACCAGCAGTGCACCTGCTGCAATATCCCATTTTGACAAGCCGATTTCCCAGAAACCGTCGAACCAACCGCAGCTACATAAGCAAGGTCAAGCGCGGCAGAGCCCGGGCGACGCAAGCCTGATGTTTTTTTGATCATGTCCTTGAACATGCCAAGATAGGTATCCAGATGCTCAAAATCGCGGAAAGGAAAACCGGTGCCTATGATGGACTCCTGCAATTTAGCCCGGCTGCTAACCCGGATACGTTTGTCATTCAGGAATGCCCCCCTGCCGCGTGTTGCGGTAAATAGATCGTTGCGGTTTGGGTCGTAGACGACAGCTTGTGTCAGCACGCCTTGTTGCATGAGGGCGATGGACACGCTGTATTGGGGAAAGCCATGGAGAAAATTGGTTGTGCCGTCCAGCGGATCGATGATCCAGACATTTTCAGCATCGATACGGTCTGCACCGCTTTCTTCGCCTAAAAAACCATGGTCGGGATATGCTTCCTGCAAGGTTTCGATGATGGACCGCTCGGCGGCATGATCGACTTCGCTGACAAAATCGTTGAATGTTTTACTGCGGACTTTCAGCGCCCCGACATCTTGGGACGCACGGGTAATGATGCTGCCGGCACGGCGCGCGGCCTTAACCGCAATAGTAAGTACTGGGTGCATGGTCTGGATTTTCCACTGTAGGCTGCTTTCACATTGAATGTAAAAGCAATTTAAAGAACTGTTAAAATAGCATTTTAATGGCTTATGCCTTTTGCTCCAAATATATCGGCGCCATTGGCCGGCACGAAACGGAACCTAACCAGATGCCTGATACACCCGAATCCATCAACAACCTGGGGCTTGCAAGCCGCTTCCGCGTTGTACTTTGCCAGACCAGCCATCCGGGAAATATCGGCGCGGCAGCCAGGGCCATGAAGACCATGGGCATTAAACAACTGTATCTAGTCGATCCTAAAAAATTCCCCGACCGTGAAGCGGATGCGCTTGCATGCGGGGCTGTGGACTTACTTGAAAATGCTACGGTGTGCTCCACATTGGAAGAGGCACTGGTGGGCTGCGTTCTGGTGATCGGTTTAAGCGCGCGCAAACGTAACTTGTCCCACGAACTTGTATCTGCCAGGGAGGCCGCCATAAGGGCTGGAGAATCCGCCGCCGCAGGTGAGGAGATAGCGCTGGTATTCGGCACGGAGATGAGCGGGCTATCGAATGCGGAACTGGATTTATGCCAATTACTGGCGATGA
>Ga0247809_1000763_pt1 | contig 14573 bp, 12 predicted proteins | sample UWRJL104311B1_FD_180951 | JGI IMG/M metagenome (GOLD analysis project Ga0247809, IMG submission 180951) | Plant litter microbial communities from Arlington Agricultural Research Station in Wisconsin, United States - UWRJ-L104-311B-1 | ecosystem: Environmental > Terrestrial > Plant litter >...
GGCCGCGGCAATGGCTTCGACGGTTTGATTTCGCACTTGCGCGATCTGTTGCGCGACGAGCGGGACGTACGACGGATTGTTGGTTTTCCCGCGATACGGAACCGGTGCGAGATAAGGGCTGTCGGTTTCGATCAGCATGCGGTCCAGTGGGACGAAGGCGGCCACGTCACGCAGGTCTTGCGCTTTCTTGAACGTGAGAATGCCCGAAAACGAGATATAGAAGCCCAGGTCGAGCGCCGCGCGCGCCACCTCGGCCGTTTCGGTGAAGCAGTGAAAGACGCCGCCTGCCGCCGCGCCGGTGCCATCTTCGCCCTCCTCCTTCAGGATCGCCAGCGTGTCGGCCGAGGCGTCGCGGGTATGGATCACCAGCGGCATACAAACATGCTGCGCAGCGCGGATGTGCACCCGGAAGCGATCTCGTTGCCATTCCATGTCGGCGATGCTGCGGCCGCCCTTGCGTTCTTCCATTTGGTAGTAATCCAGCCCCGTCTCCCCGATGGCGACCACCTTCGGCAGCGCTGCCCGGCGCACCAGGTCGTCGAGGCTGGGCTCGGCGATGTCCTCGTTGTCCGGATGCACCCCCACGCTGGCCCAGAAGTTGTCGTACTGCGCCGCCAGCGCCTGCACCGCATCGAACTCCTCGAGCTTGGTGCAGATGCACAAAGCGCGGTCGACCTGCGCTGCGGCCATGGCGGCGCGAATCTGCGGCATCTCGGCAGCAAATTCGGGAAAGGTGAGGTGGCAGTGGGAGTCGGTGAACATCGGTGCAACGGAATTGGCGGCGCGTGCGTACCGCAAAGATGCCCGCCATGGAGGCCGGGGCTCGCAGGATCAGATGGTCTGGGTCGGCCGGTCGGACGCCATCGAGCCACCCAAGGCCTCTTCGATACGTGCCTTGAGCTGGCGCGACTTCTCGTCCGCCGGGAAACGGATGCCCACGCCCGGCGCCCGGCTGCCAGCGGCGCGCGCCGGCGTGATCCACGCGACCTTGCCGGCCACAGGATAGCGCTGGGGATCGTCGGGCAGGGTCAGGAGCACGTAGACGTCATCGCCCAGCCGGTACTCGCGTGACGTCGGAATGAAAATGCCGCCTTCCGCGAACAAGGGGATGTACGCGGCATACAGCGCACCCTTCTCCTTGATCGCCAGCTGGATCACGCTGGGCCGAGGTGGTGCGGGTGTGGCGGAAGCGGGTGTGTTCATGGGCGACGCGCCGAGTTTAGGGCGCTTCGCGCTTCGCTCACAAGCGCCTCGAGCATCAAGCCCGCATTGAAGGGATGCTCCGCCGTGCGAGCCGCAGTCGCCAATGATTTCGACCAGCGCGCCAACGCGACAGTCGAGGGCGCAGGTGGCAGCTCGGCGGCCGCGAAGAAACGGGGTTCTGCCCCGCTGCCGACGGCCATCAGGTCGTGGCAGATCTTCTGTAGCGCGTCGATGGCCTGGGCCGGCGCATGGTCGCTCAGGGCGCCGACTTCACCGCGAAGCATGGCCTTGGGCAGCAGCGACCAAGCCTTCGGCGACTGGCCGTTGCGCGCCAGCCGCAGGGCATCCGAGGGTCGTCCGCCTGCGGCGCGCAGCAGAGCGGGCGCGTCGTCGGCAGAGACCTGGCGCTCAGCCAGCCATGCCACGGCTTCCGCCTGCTGCGGCCAGGGCAACGTGAAGCCGAGGCAACGGCTGCGGATGGTCGGCAGCAGTTGCCATGCGGCTTCGCTGGCCAGCACGAATCGCACGTCACCGACAGGCTCTTCAAGCGTCTTCAGCAAGGCGTTGGCGGTGATCGCGTTCATGCGCTCGGCCGGGTACACGAACACCACCTTGCCGCGGCCGCGCGCGCTGGTGCGCTGGGCGAAGCCGACCGCGTCTCGCATCGCCTCGACCCGGATTTCGCGGCTCGGCTTGCGTTTCTTGTCGTCGATGTCGGCCTGCGACTTCTCGTCGAGCGGCCAGCCAAGCTCGACCATCGCGACTTCGGGCATCAACACGCACAGATCGGCATGGGTGCGGACCTCGATCGCGTGGCAACTGGTGCAGCGGCCGCAGGCGCCGTGCTCACTGGGCGCCTCGCAGAGCCAGGCGCTGGCCAGCGCGAGCGCCAGTTCGTACTGGCCCAGCCCGGACGGGCCCTGCAGCAGCCAAGCGTGGCCACGCTGGCGCAGCAGATCGGCCAGGGGTCGGGCGAGCCAGGGCGACAGCACGCTCATGCGAGGTGTCCGCGCTGGCGCAACACCGCCTCGACCTGGTGCCACACCTGATCGCGCGGCAGGTCGGCATCGATGCGCGCGAACCGCGGATCGGCGGCGCGCGCGGCGTAACCGGCGGCCACACGCCGGAAGAACTCGACCGGTTGCGCCTCGAACCTGTCGGGCAGCCGGGCGCCAGCCAACCGTTCGGCCGCCACCTCGGGATTCAGGTCGAACCACAGCGTGATGTGCGGCTGCAGCAGGGCATCGGCGTCGGCGCCCTGCCCCGCCTGCACCCAGCGTTCCAGCGTCGACAAGACACCGGCGTCGAACCCCCGCCCCGCACCCTGGTAGGCGAAAGTGGCGTCGGTGAAGCGGTCGCACAGTACGACGTCGCCACGTGCCAGCGCTGGGACGATCACTTGCACGACGTGGTCGCGACGCGCGGCGAAGACCAGCAGCGATTCGGTCAATGCGTCCATCGGTTGCGACAGGATCAATCCGCGCAATGTCTCGGCCAGCGGCGTGCCGCCGGGCTCGCGCGTGCGCGTGACGGTACGGCCCGATGCCTTGAACAGCACTTCGAGCGCGTCGATGTGGCTCGACTTGCCGGCGCCATCGATGCCTTCCAACGTAAGGAACAGTCCGCTCATGGTCCGTTGCCGGTCGGTTTGGGTTCGATGCCGCGTTGGTAGCGGTTGACCGCGCGGTTGTGCTCGTCGAGGGACGAACTGAACTGGCTCGATCCATCGCCGCGCGACACGAAGTACAGCGACTTGCTCCGCGCCGGCTGCACCGTGGCCAGCAGCGCGGCCTTGCCCGGCATCGCGATCGGCGTCGGCGGCAATCCGCCACGGGTGTAGGTGTTCCAGGGCGTGTCGGTTTGCAGGTCCTTCTTGCGCAGGTTGCCGTCGAAGGCGGCACCCATGCCGTAGATGACGGTCGGGTCGGTCTGGAGCGGCATGCCGACGCGCAGTCTGTTCACGAAAACCGCGGCAACCTCGGGCCGATCCTTGGCTTGGCCTGTCTCCTTTTCGACAATGCTGGCCAGTATCAGCAGTTCATCGGCAGATTTCAGTGGCAGGTCGCTGGCGCGGGCCGCCCATGCAGCCTCGAGTTTCTTGTCCATCGCGCGCATTGCGCGCTGCAACAGCGCGGTGTCGGTAGAGCCCTTGGAGTAGGTGTAGGTGTCCGGAAAGAACCGTCCTTCGGGCGGGACGCCCGGCCGGCCGAGCCGGGTCATGAGCGCAACGTCGCTCTCGCCGACCGTTTCGGGTTTGAGCTGCTCGGCCTTGGCCAGCGCCGCGCGCACCTGTCGGAAGTTCCAGCCCTCGACAAGGACGATGCTGCGAGTCGCCTCCTCGCCGCGCACCAGCGTGTTGAGCAGAGTGCGCGGTGTCACGCCGCGCTCCAGCTCGTAGCTGCCGGCGCGAATCTGGCGGTCCTGGCCGGAGAAACGGAACCAGGCGTAGAGCAGCTGCGGCTGCACGCGTGCGCCGGTCGCCGCGATCGCGTCGGCCACTCCGCGCGGCGTGGTGCCGGGCTCGACCGACAGGTCGACGCTCGGTGCCGGCAGATCGAGCGGGCGATGCACCCACCACAGGCCCCACGCGCCGGCGCCCAGCACCATGAGTGCGGAGAGCAGAAAAAGGGTCAGGAAGAAGCGACGCAAACGTATGCCAAGAGGATAAATGGGAGGGAACGCGGCGCGCGGCCGCATCGATAACGGTAGCCCTGCGGCCCACGCGGAAGCGCGTCGGCCATGATAATTCAGCGATGACCTCTGCCCTTCCGAATGGTGTAACCGCACTTTCCCATCTGGGCGTGATTCGCGCCGAAGGCGCCGACGCCGCCAATTTTCTCCATGGTCAGCTCACGCAGGATTTCGCGCTGCTCAAACCCGGCGAGGCGCGCCTCGCTGCGCTTTGCACCGCCAAGGGCAGGATGATTGCCAGCTTCATCGGCGTGCGTCCCCGGCCCGACCTCGTGCTGCTGGTGTGCAGCCGCGACATCCTGGCGGCCACGCTCAAGCGGCTGTCGATGTACGTGCTGCGCGCAAAGGTGAAGCTGACGGATGCGAGCGAATCGATCGCGCTGTTCGGCCTGACCGGCACGGCGCTCGCGGCCAACGAGATCGATGCCGCAGCGGCGCCCGGCTTGCGCATTGCACGCCCAGTGCCCGGCAGCGAAGAGGAAGTCGGCATCGTGCCGCTCTACCCAGCCGACGGCGTGCCACGCGCGCTCTGGATGGGGCCGGCAGACGCCACCCGGCCGGTCGGTGGCGATGTCGACCTCGCGATCTGGCAGTGGAGCGAAGTGCGCAGTGGCGTCGCGACCTTGACGACCCCAGTGCTCGACGCCTTCGTGCCGCAGATGCTGAATTACGAGTCGATTGGCGGCGTGAACTTCAAGAAGGGCTGCTATCCCGGCCAGGAGGTGGTGGCGCGCAGCCAGTTTCGCGGCACGCTGAAGCGTCGGGCTTACGTCGCGACGGCCGATGCGCCGGTCGAGGCCGGGCAAGAAGTGTTCGCGGCCGGCGACGCCGAGCAGCCGGTGGGCACGGTGGTGCAGGCCGCCTCGGCGCCGGACGGCCGGTGGGCTGCGCTCGTGTCGATGCAGATCGCGGCGCTGGACGCTGGTCCACTGCACGCTGGCAGCGCGACCGGCCCGACGCTGCAGGTCGAGCCGCTGCCCTACCCGCTGCTGGCCGACATCTGATTCAGAGCGGTCGGCGCATCTCGATGTGCGCGATGCCGGCCTCTTCAAACGGCTCGCCCTGCGGGGCATAGCCCAGCCGGCGATAGAAGGATTCAGCACTGCGCTGCGCGTGCAGCGTCACCGCGCCGTCGCCACGCGCACCGGCCACGGCCTCCAAAGCACGCAGCACACTTTCACCGTGGCCGCCACCGCGCAGCGTCCGTTCGACAGCCATCCGGCCGATGCGTGCCAGCCCGGTCGATTCACGGATCAGCCGTGCGGTGCCGATCACCCGCCCGAGCCGATTGCGCGACACGGCGTGCAGCGCGGTCGCGTCGTGCTCGTCCCATTCCAGCTCATCGGGGATGCGCTGCTCCTTGACGAACACCGCCCGACGCAGACCGCCGGCACCACTGCCGAGCTTCTGCCAGTCGCCCGTTTCGACCGTGGCCATGGGCTCGCCGGCCTCGTAGGCAGCGAAGATCGCGCGCAGTTCGTCCGGCACCGGTCGCGAGGTCTGCGTGGCCGGGTCCGCAAAGACGTAGATCAACTCACAGGTCACGAGCAGATCGTCACCGCGGAACAGGCCGCCGTGGAACACGATCGACGAGGTGCCGACGCGCACGCACTTCATGGCGACGTCGAGGACGTCGTCCATGCGGGCCGAGGCGTTGAACTCGATCGTCGCCTTCTTCACGTAAAGATCGCCGCCGAGCGAGGCCATCGATTCCTCATACGGCAGCGCCAACGCGCGCCAGTAGTCGGCCATGGCGGTGTCGAAGTACATCAGGTAGTGCGCGTTGAAGACGATCTTCTGCATGTCGACTTCCGCCCAGCGCACACGCAGGCGGTGGAAGAAACGGAAGTCGCCGCGGTGTCGGAGTTCGGTCATGGTTTCAACGCTTCTTTCATGGCTTTCGCGGCGTCGGCGTGAGCCTGCAGCGCTTCGGGAATGGCGCGCCCCATCTTGATGAATTCGTGGATCACGCCGCGGTAGATCTCCAGATCGACTTGCACGCCGGCGGCGCGCAGCTTGTCGGCGTAGGCCACGCCTTCGTCGACCAGGGGGTCAGCCTCGGCCAGCCCGATCCAGGCGGGCGCGACGCCGTCGACGTCGTCCGCGTTCAGCGGCGCGAAGCGCCAGTCGTCGCGGTCGGCTTGCGTGCACACGTACTGGCTGAAGAACCAGCTGATCAGTGGCTCGTCGAGCAGCGGCCCGCAGGCGAAGCGCTGGTGCGAAGGCGTGTCCTGGTGGGCGGTGGTGCCCGGGTAGAACAAGAGCTGCAGCGCAACCGGGATGCCGGCGTCGCGTGCCATCACGGCGCACACGGCGGCGAGCGTGCCGCCGGCGCTGTCGCCACCCAGCGCGAGGCGGCTGCCGTCGAGACCGAGCGACGCCGCTTCGCGCGCGATGAACAGCACTGCGTCCCAGGCGTCGTTGGAGGCGGTCGGAAATTTGTGCGCGGGCGCGAGCCGGTAATCGATCGACACCACCGCGCAGCCACTGCGGCTGGCCAGCACGCGGCACAGCGTGTCGTGCGTGGCGATGCTGCCGACGGTGAAGCCGCCGCCATGGAAGAAGACGAGCACCGGCAGCACGTCCGCGGACGGTGCATAGAGACGCGCCGGCAACGCGAAGCCGTCGCGCGCGGCGATGTGGAAGTCTTCGATGCGGGACAGCGCCGGCTTCGGCACCTCGAGCACGCCCGCGCCCTTCTCGTAGGAGGCCTTGGCCTCGGCGGCAGTCAGTTCATTGAAGGGCGGGTGGCCGGCGCGCGCCATGCGCTCGACCACGCTCGCCATCTTCGGCGTCAGCATCGGTCGCCTCGGCGGGTGCGCGCCCGACGAGAAGGTGTTACCGCCGCGACATCGGCAAGGGTTTTGTTCATGGGCAAGATGGGGTCCTGTTGCTAGATTCACTCGTTCGCTTCAGCAAATCGTACCGCCCTCCAGCACCGACGCACTCGCCATGGCACTCATCACTTACCTGACCCAGATCCAGTTCGAATTCGGCGCGATCCGCCAGCTCAGCGCCGAGTGCGCGCGCGTGGGCATCCACCGTCCGATGATCGTGACCGATGCCGGCGTGCGCGCCGCCGGCATCTTGCAGACCACGCTCGACGCGCTGGGCGACCTGGAGGTATCGGTCTTCGATGCCACGCCATCGAACCCGACCGAAGCCGCCGTGCGTGCGGCCGTCGACCTCTACCGCAGCGGCCGATGCGACGGGCTGATTGCGGTCGGCGGAGGCTCGGCCATCGACTGCGCCAAGGGCGTGGCCATCGCGGCCACGCATGAAGGCCCGCTCAAGACCTACGCGACCATTGAAGGCGGCTCGCCCAAGATCACCGAGAACGTCGCACCGCTGATCGCCGTGCCCACCACCGCCGGCACCGGCAGCGAAGTGGCGCGCGGCGCCATCCTCATCGTGGACGACCACCGCAAGCTGGGCTTTCACAGCTGGCACATCATGCCCAAGGCCGCCATCTGCGACCCTGAATTGACCCTCGGCCTGCCGCCGCGCCTGACGGCCGCGACCGGAATGGACGCCATCGCGCACTGCATGGAGACCTTCATGTCGGCCGCCTTCAATCCGCCCGCCGACGGCATCGCGCTCGACGGCCTGGAACGCGCGTGGGGCCACATCGAGCGCGCCACCAAAGACGGCAGCGACCGCGAGGCGCGGCTCAACCTGATGAGCGCATCCATGCAAGGCGCGATGGCCTTCCAGAAGGGCCTGGGCTGCGTGCATTCGCTCAGCCACAGCCTCGGTGGCGCCGATCCACGCCTGCACCACGGCACGCTCAACGCCCTCTTCCTGCCGGCCGTGATTCGCTTCAACGCCGGTGCCGAGTCGGTCCAGAAGGAGCAGCGCCTGCAGCGCATGGCCCGGGCGATGAACCTCGATTCGGCCGGCGACCTCGGCGACGCCGTCCGTGACATGAGCAAGCGGCTGGGCCTTCCGACCGGCTTGGCCGAGATCGGCGTGACGCCAGCGATGTTCGAGAAGGTGATAGACGGCGCGATGGCCGACCACTGCCACAAGACCAATCCCCGCCTCGCCACGCGCGACGATTACCGCGAGATGCTCGAAGCGTCCATGTGAAGCCGACCGGCCGTTGCTCGAATCAGGGCGACGGCGCAATCGCCTCGGCGTACTCGTAGAGCAGGCCGAGCAGCTCTTCGCCACGCTCGTCAGCAGATTCGGCCGCGGTGTCGATTTCCGCGAAGAACTGGTCGACATTGCGGGCACCGCCCTCGCCTTCCAGCAGCCGGGCCGCACGGTGCGCCTCCCAGCGCTCCGCCTCGTCGGGCGTGAGCGTGTCGATGAAGTTGCGCGCGCGGTAGCGAAACACGATCTCTTCCAGCCGCGCATCGTCGAACCCGGTGCGCGACAGCGCCAGCTCGGTCGGCGACAGGCCGCGCAACTGGTTCAGGCGCCGACGGTCGGCGTTGCCGACGAAGCCGCCGTACAGGTCTTCGTCGACATCCGGCGTCGCCTCCTTCGGCCGTTCGTACACCTGCGTCCAGATGGCGCTCATGTCCGGCAGATCGCGGGCGATGGCCGCGTGGCGCATCGCGGTGTCGAAGTCGACCTTCCAGCGCTCGGCCATCGCCGGCGTCAGCGTCTTGAGGTTGCCCACCACCATCGGCGACTTGTTCAGATGGATGCCCTTGATCGGCAACCGAACCACGCCTTCCGGCAGATCGGCCGTGCGCGTGAAGAGGCGATGGCGCAGCGTGGGCACGTCGATGTCACGCAGCTCGCTCGGGTCGTGCGCCAGGTCCCACGCCAGCATTTCGTTCTTGTTGGTCGGGTGACTGGCCAGCGGCCACATCACAGCGAGGCAGCCGCGCTCGGCCGCGAACATGCCCGATACATGGAGGAAAGGCTTGGCCGTCTCGCGCGTCGCCGGCAGCCCGAGTTCGTTCGACACCCGGTCCTTGCGGTGCAGGCCGAAGGCGAAGTCGAAGAGCCGCGGCTGCGCGTTGCGGATGAGACGCGCCAGCGCGATGGTGGCGCGCACGTCCGACAGCGCGTCGTGCGCCGCCTCGTGCAGCAGCCCGTTCGCGCGCGCCAGGTCGCCGAGCTTGAAGCTGGGCTTGCCGTCTTCCTTGGTCGGCCACTGGATGCCGTCAGGGCGCAGCGCATAGGTGAGGCGGACGACGTCGAGCAGGTCCCAGCGGCCGCAGTCGTTTTGCCATTCGCGCGCGTAGGGGTCGATGAGGTTGCGCCAGAACAGGAAGCGCGTCACCTCGTCGTCGAAGCGGATCGTGTTGTAGCCGACGCCGATGGTGCCGGGTTGCGAGAAGGCTTGTTCGACCGCGGCGGCGAACTGGTGCTCGGGCACGCCGCGCTCCAGCGCGAGCTGCGGCGTGATGCCGGTGATCAAACACGCCTCGGGGCTCGGCAGGTAGTCGGGCGCCGGCTGGCAATAGAGCATCAGCGGCTCGCCGACCTCGTTGAGTTCGGCATCGGTGCGGATGGCGGCGAACTGCGACGGCCGGTCGCGGCGCGGCACGGCGCCGAAGGTTTCGTAGTCGTGCCAGAGGAAAGTGTGAGCGGACATGGGGCGCGTCGGGTCGGTCAGAGCAAGGGAGAAGAAAGCCGGGCCAATGCGTCGCCCAGGCGGCGCGCGAAGCTCTGCGGCCGGTTCAGGCGCACGGCAGCCGCGCTGTGGAGATCGGTTTCGAATTGCGCCGCCAACGGCCGCGCCAGCGTCGGACCATAGACCACCGCCATCACTTCGTAGTTGAGGCGGAAGCTGCGGTTGTCGAAGTTGGCGGTGCCGATCATCGCGCAGTGATCGTCCACCACCAGCGTCTTGGAGTGCAGCATGCGCGCCTTGTACTCCCACACCTTCACACCGGCCGTGATGAGCTCGTCGTAGTAGGAACGCGCAGCGGCACTGACGATCGCCGAATCGCTCCGGCGCGGCACCAGCAGCCGTACGTCGACACCGCGCAGCGCGGCGCTGGTGAGCGCCATCAACGCGGGCTCGCCCGGCACGAAATAAGGCGTGGTGAGCCAGGCGCGCTCGCTCGCCGAGTGGATCGCTTCCACGTGCATCCGGTGGATCGCTTCGAGCGGACTGTCGGGGCCGCTGGTGACGATCTGTGCGCCGATCTTCCCTGCTTGCATCCGCGGCAGCATGTCGTCGAGCGACTGATCGACCATCCGTCGGGCACTCTCGCCAGTGGCGTAGCTCCAGTCTTCGAGAAAGGTGGTCTGCAGCCATCGCACGGCGCTGCCCTCGATCCGCAGGTGCACGTCGTGGTAGGCGTCGGGGCGGGTGCGCCGGTCTTCCTCGTCCGTGATGTTCACGCCACCGGTGAATCCGATGCTGCCGTCGACGACGACGATCTTTCGGTGGCTGCGGTAGTTGGTCACCGGCCGCAGCCGGCGGCCGATCCGGGTGTCGTGGAACAGTGCGACGTGAATGCCCGCCGCGTGCAGCGGCGCCATGAATTTGCGTCCGATGCGCTTGGAACCGAGCGCGTCGAGCAGCAGACGCACCGCGACGCCTTGCTGGGCACGCTCGATCAGAAGATCGCGCAGCGCTGTCCCGATGCGATCGGGCTCGAAGATGTAGTACTCGAGATGCACATGGTGCCGCGCGCTGCGCACTGCCTCGAAGATCGCGTCGAAAGTGCGCGCGCCGCCGGACAGGAGTTCGACGCGGGTGGCGCTGGAAACGGGAATGCCGCACGCCGCCGTGCCAAGCGCGGCGAGGTGTCGCAATGCCGGGGGCGCGTCCTCGCTGGCTTCGTGGAGCAGCGCCAGGTCGGCCGGCGCCTGCGCGATGGCACGGCTGCGCAGGCGCTTCAGCCGTTGTTTCTTGAGGCGCTGCGGACCGAGGAAGTAATAGACAAGGAAGCCGGCGAAGGGCACCAAGGCGAGCGAAAGGATCCAACTCAACGTCGATACCGGCGCGCGTTTCTGCATCACGATCCAGATCGACAGTACGGCGATGTAGCCGCTCCAGGCCAGCGAGAGGCCTGTTTTCCATTCTTGGCTGATGTCGGGAAGGATCAAGAGACGGGGCGAGATGATGACGATCGATTGGCGCAACGAAAAAGGCCGGCAGCACGAATGCTACCGGCCTTTGCTGACGAAACGGCCGAGGGGCCGCGTCGCAGTGGGTCAGCCTGCCGCCGCTTCCTCTGCTTCTGGCTTCGACTTGCCTTCCTTCTTCGGCAAAGGCTGGATGTCGAGTTGCACCTCGTCCTTGTCGTCGAGATCGACGGTCAACCGGCCACCATCCTGCAGGCGACCGAAGAGCAACTCGTCGGCAAGCGCACGACGGATCGTGTCCTGGATCAGCCGTTGCATCGGCCGCGCGCCCATCAGCGGGTCGAAGCCCTTCTTGGCCAGGTGCTTGCGCAGGGCGTCGGTGAAGGTCACATCGACCTTCTTCTCAGCGAGCTGCGTTTCGAGCTGGAGCAGGAACTTGTCGACCACCCGCAGGATGACCGATTCGTCCAGCGCCTTGAAGCTCACCGTCGCGTCCAGGCGGTTTCGGAACTCCGGCGTGAACAGGCGCTTGATGTCGGCCATTTCGTCGCCGGCTTCACGTGCATTGTTGAAGCCGATGGTCGCCTTGTTCATGGTCTCGGCACCCGCGTTCGTCGTCATGATGATGATGACGTTGCGGAAGTCGGCCTTGCGCCCGTTGTTGTCCGTCAGCGTGCCGTGGTCCATGACCTGCAGCAGCACGTTGAAGATGTCCGGATGCGCCTTCTCGATCTCGTCGAGCAGCAACACCGCGTGCGGCTTCTTGGTGACGGCCTCGGTCAGCAGGCCACCCTGGTCGAAACCGACATAGCCGGGAGGCGCACCGATCAGCCGGCTCACGGCATGACGCTCCATGTACTCCGACATGTCGAAGCGCATCAGCTCGATGCCCATGATGTAGGCCAGCTGCTTTGCCGCTTCGGTCTTGCCGACGCCCGTGGGACCGGAGAACAGGAACGAGCCGATGGGCTTGTCGCCCTTGCCCAGGCCCGAACGCGCCATCTTGACGGCGGAAGCGAGTACCTCGAGTGCCTTGTCCTGCCCGAAGACCACGCTCTTGAGGTCGCGCTCGAGCGTCTGCAGCTTGCCCCGGTCGTCGTTCGACACGTTGGCCGGGGGAATGCGCGCGATCTTCGCCACGATTTCCTCGACCTCGGCCTTGGTAATGGTCTTCTTGCGCTTGCTCGGCGCCAGGATGCGCTGGGCCGCGCCGGCTTCGTCGATCACGTCGATCGCCTTGTCGGGCAAGTGACGGTCGTTGATGTACTTGGCGCTCAACTCGGCCGCAGCCTGCAAGGCCGCCACCGCGTACTTCACGCCATGGTGTTCCTCGAAGCGCGACTTCAGGCCCTTCAGGATATCGACGGTTTCCTGCACCGTCGGCTCGACCACGTCGACCTTCTGGAACCGACGCGACAGGGCCGCGTCCTTCTCGAAGATGCCGCGGTATTCGGTGAAGGTGGTCGCACCGATGCACTTGAGCTGACCGCTGGAGAGGGCCGGCTTGAGCAGATTGGACGCGTCCAGCGTACCGCCGGATGCAGCACCCGCACCGATCAGCGTGTGGATTTCATCGATGAACAGGATGCCATTTGGCTTGTCCTTCAGCGACTTGAGCACGCCCTTGAGCCGTTGCTCGAAGTCACCGCGGTACTTGGTGCCGGCGAGCAGCGCACCCATGTCCAGCGAATACACCTGTGCTTCAGCCAGGATCTCCGGCACGTCGCCCTGCGTGATGCGCCAGGCAAGGCCCTCGGCGATCGCGGTCTTTCCGACGCCGGCCTCACCGACCAGGAGCGGATTGTTCTTGCGCCGACGGCACAGGATCTGGATCACACGCTCCACTTCGTACTCGCGGCCGATCAGCGGATCGATCTTGCCGTCCTTGGCCATCTGGTTGAGGTTCTGCGTGAACTGCTCCAGCGGCGATGCCTTCTCGTTCTTCTCGCCACCGCCCTCTTCGCCTTCATTGGAAGGCGCCTCGCTGCTGCCCTTCGCCGCCTCCGGCGGATCGCTCTTCTTGATGCCGTGCGCGATGAAGTTCACGACGTCGAGCCGGGTCACGCCTTGCTGGTGGAGGTAGTACACCGCGTGCGAATCCTTCTCGCCGAAGATCGCGACCAGCACGTTGGCGCCGGTCACTTCCTTCTTGCCATTGCCGGTGGATTGCACATGCATGATGGCGCGCTGGATCACGCGCTGGAACCCAAGGGTGGGCTGGGTATCGACGTCGTCGGTCCCTGCCACCTGAGGCGTGTTGTCCTTGATGAAATTCGTCAGCGACCCACGAAGGTCGTCGACGTTGGCCGAGCAGGCGCGCAAAACTTCTGCGGCGCTCGGGTTGTCCAGCAAAGCGAGCAGCAGATGCTCCACAGTGATGAACTCATGGCGCTGTTGCCTGGCCTCGACAAAGGCCATGTGCAAACTGACTTCCAGTTCCTGGGCAATCATGAGATTTCCTTTTGCCTTGCTGTAAATAAAGTCTCAGATGGGTCGGAGTCGGCTTTATTCAACCGGTTCACTGACACATTGCAACGGATGGCCGGCCTGATGGGCCGCTTCCATCACTTGGTTGACCTTGGTGGCGGCCATGTCGCGCGAATACACACCGCAGACGGCACGCCCGTCGAGGTGGATCTTCAGCATGATCTGGGTCGCCGTTTCACGGTCCTTGTTGAAAAATTCCTGGATGACCACCACCACGAATTCCATGGGGGTGTAGTCGTCGTTGAGCATCACCACTTGGAACATCTGAGGTGGCGCGGTTTTCTGCGGACGGCGCTCCAGGACGACCGCATCGCCGTCACCGCGCCCGGGCTTCTGAGCCGGTGGCGTTGCGGGTTTCGAGGGGATTCGGGTTGCCATGAAATTCATTCTATCGAGCGAGCAAGCGCCATGCCGACGCCATTGGATTTGGCGTCATGTTACGAAGAAAACAAGGGCGTCCGTTGCCATCGAGCGAGGTTTATTGCTGAAACGAAAACGCCCCGACGCTTGAGAGGCGTCGGGGCGCTGCGGGCACCGGATCGGCGCATGGGGCCGAGCCCCTGCGCCTTCGGTCAGCCCTGGGCCTTTGCGAGCGCCGCGTTGAGCGTGGCGCTCGGCCGCATCACCGAGTCGCATTTCTCCGCGTCCGGCAGGTAGTAGCCACCGATGTCGGCGGCGGCACCCTGCACTGCCAGCAGTTCATCAACGATCTTCTGCTCGTCGCGCGTCAATGCGTCGGCCAGGCCGGCGAACTTGGCTTGCAGCGCCTTGTCGTCGGACTGGGCCGCGAGTTCCTGCGCCCAATACATTGCCAGGTAGAACTGGCTGCCGCGGTTGTCGAGCTGCCCCGTCTTGGGGGACGGGTTCTTGTTGTTGTCCAAGAGCTTGCCGGTTGCCGTGTCGAGCGTTTTGGCCAGGATCTTGGCCTGCGCGTTGCCGGTCTTCAGGCCCAGATCTTCCAGCGACACCGCCAATGCCAGGAATTCACCCAGCGAATCCCAGCGCAGATGGTTCTCTTCCACCAGTTGCTTGACGTGTTTCGGCGCCGACCCGCCGGCGCCCGTCTCGTACATGCCACCGCCGGCCATGAGCGGCACGATCGACAGCATCTTGGCGCTGGTGCCGAGTTCCATGATCGGGAACAGGTCGGTCAGGTAGTCGCGCAGGATGTTGCCAGTGTCCGAGATAGTGTC
>Ga0247809_1000765_pt1 | contig 14520 bp, 16 predicted proteins | sample UWRJL104311B1_FD_180951 | JGI IMG/M metagenome (GOLD analysis project Ga0247809, IMG submission 180951) | Plant litter microbial communities from Arlington Agricultural Research Station in Wisconsin, United States - UWRJ-L104-311B-1 | ecosystem: Environmental > Terrestrial > Plant litter >...
GGCGGTGGCGGCGGAGGCGGCTTCGGTGGCGGCGGCTTCAGCTCGGGCGGTGGCGGCAATTTTGGCGGCGGTGGCGCCTCGGGAGACTGGTAAGCATGGCGACCTTCGCATCCAAACTCATCCGGCTCTGGCGCCACCGCTGGACCGACGAGAGCGCCGTGCGCCGCGTGCTGCCGCCGGAGGTGTTGGACCAACTCACCCGTCGCGTCGCCGCCAGCGAGCGCCGCCACAGCGGCGAGGTCCGGCTCTGCGTCGAGGCCGGACTTCCGGTGTCGTATCTGTGGCGCGGCGCGCCGGCACGCGAGCGCGCGGTCATGCTGTTCGGCAAGCTGCGCGTGTGGGACACCGAGCACAACAACGGCGTGCTGATCTACCTGCTGCTGGCCGAGCACGCGATCGAGATCGTGGCCGACCGCGGCATCGACCGGCATGTGAGCGCCGCGCAATGGGCGGCCATGACGCAGCGCATGGGCGCGGCGTTTCGCGAGGGGCGTTTCGAGGATGGCCTTACGCAGGCGCTGGAGGAGGTCTCGGCGCTGCTGGTCGCGCATTTCCCGCTGTCCGAGGGCGAGCTCGACCGCAACGAGTTGCCCGACGCGCCGGTGCTGCTCTAGGCCCTTCGCTGCGCCGGCGTGCTGTCCGGTGGCAAGGCCCAGACGCTTTCCCCTCCCACGCCGTAGAACCGTCGTCCGGGCGCCGGCGTCACCTGCCAGCCACCGGTGAACTCGCCGAAGGCCGGCAGGATGGCCTGCCCTGCCTCGTGCACGAAGCAGGGCAGGCGCAGCCGGTCGCGGCCGGGTCCGTGCAGGCGGCAGGCGGGGTGCACGTGGCCCGCGAGCACGAAGTGCGTCGGATGCGTCTGCGGATGGTGGCAGCAGGCGAAGGGGCCAAGCAGGAAGGGCTCGTCGACGACCGCGATGTCCAGAGAGGGTGGCGGATCGCCGGCGCGGCTGTCGTGGTTGCCGCGAACCAGCGTCATGCCCAGCCTGGCATGGCGCGCGCGCCAAGCCGCCAGCGCCGCCAGCACCGTGGGCGTGCGCGCCTGCACCGCGTGCAGGAAGTCGCCGAGGAAAACGATCTGCGTCGGCGCCATGCGGGCGATCAGCGCGTCCACACGGTCGAGGTTCTCCTGCGTGGTGCCCCCGGGCACCGGCTGCCCCAAAGCGCGGTACGTGGCGGCCTTGCCGAGGTGCAGGTCCGCGATGAACAGCACGCCGCCGGACGGCCACCAGAGGGCGCGGTCGGGCAGCAGCAGGAGGGATTGGCCGGCCCACTCGACGGGGCAGCCCGCGATGGCGGCGGAAGACACCGGGCGAGTGTCCCAGATGTCGGATTCCCCCGGCCCGGTCACGGGCGCTGTGCCGCGGCGCTCAGACGATCGCGAAATGCTCCGTGCCGGCAGCCAGGTCGGTCGAGCGGGCCCGCTGGCTGTTGAGCTTGATCTGCAGGCGCAGGTCGTTGGCCGAGTCGGCGTTGCGCAGCGCGTCCTCGAAGGTGATCGCATGGTTCTCGAAGAGGTCGAACAGCGCCTGGTCGAAGGTCTGCATGCCCAGGTTTCGGCTCTTCTTCATGATCTCCTTGATCTCGCCGACCTCGCCCTTGAAGATCATGTCGGAGATCAGCGGCGTGTTGAGCAGCACTTCGACCGCGGCCACGCGGCCCAGGCCGTCCTCGGTGGGAATCAGCCGCTGCGAGACCAGCGAGCGCAGGTTGAGCGACAGGTCCATCAGCAGCTGCGCGCGGCGTTCTTCGGGGAAGAAATTGATGATGCGGTCGAGCGCCTGGTTGGCGCTGTTGGCATGCAGCGTGGCCATGCACAGGTGGCCGGTTTCGGCGAAGGCGACCGCGTGCTCCATCGTCTCGCGGTCGCGGATCTCGCCCATCAGGATCACGTCCGGCGCCTGCCGCAGCGTGTTTTTGAGCGCCGCCTCCCAGCTGTCGGTGTCGATGCCCACCTCGCGCTGCGTCACCACGCAGTTCTTGTGCGGGTGCACGAATTCGATCGGGTCCTCGACCGTGACGATGTGGCCGAAGGAGTTTTCGTTGCGCCAGTCGACCAGGGCCGCCAGTGTGGTCGACTTGCCCGAGCCGGTCGCGCCCACCAGGATGGTGAGCCCGCGCTTCGTCATCGCCACGTCCTTGAGCACCTGCGGCATGCCCAAGCCGTCGATGGTCGGCAGCGTCGACGGGATGGTGCGCAACACCATCCCGACCTTGCCCTGCTGCACGAAGGCGTTCACGCGGAAGCGGCCGATGCCGGTGGGCGATATCGCGAAATTGCACTCCTTCGTGCGCTCGAACTCCGCCACCTGGCGGTCGTTCATGATCGATCGCGTGAGCGCCACCGTGTGCTGCATGCCCAGCGACTGGCCCGACACCTTGGTGATCTTGCCGTCGACCTTGATGGCCGGTGGAAAGTCGGCCGTGATGAACAGGTCGCTGCCCTTGCGGCTCACCATCAACTTGAGCAAATCGTTGATGAACTGACTGGCCTGATCGCGTTCCATGAAGTACCTGCCTGTCTCAGCTGAAGCGGTGAGCGCCCGTCACAGGCGCGAAGATGCGGTTATGCCAGAAACGCCGTGGAACGGGCTTCGCCCGGCCACTGGCGTTACCCCGGCAGGAGAGTGCGAGGCGACACGCAGTGCGCCCAGCCTGGGATCGAGCCATCGCTAGCCTGGGAAGTTTTCGGGGGTCTTGGCCTTGCCGCGCGCTTCGGCGGCGGAGATCAAGCCGCGGCGCACCATGTCCGCGAGATTCTGGTCGAGGGTCTGCATGCCCTGGCCGCTGCCGGTCTGGATCGTCGAATACATCTGTGCCACCTTGCCCTCGCGAATCAGGTTGCGAATGGCCGAGGTGCCCAGCATGATCTCGTGCGCCGCCACGCGGCCCTGGCCGTCCTTGGTCTTGCACAGCGTCTGCGAGATCACCGCCTGCAGCGATTCGGACAGCATGGCGCGGATCATGTCCTTCTCTTCGCCCGGGAACACGTCGATGATCCGGTCGATGGTCTTGGCGGCGCTCGAAGTGTGCAGCGTGCCGAACACCAGATGGCCGGTTTCGGCCGCGGTCATCGCGAGGCGGATGGTCTCCAGGTCGCGCATTTCGCCCACCAGGATCGCGTCGGGGTCCTCGCGCAGCGCCGAGCGCAGCGCGTTCGCGAAGCTCAGCGTCATCGGACCGACTTCGCGCTGGTTGATCAGGCACTTCTTGGATTCGTGCACGAACTCGATCGGGTCTTCCACCGTGAGGATGTGGCCGTACTCGGTTTCGTTGAGGTAGTTCACCATCGCCGCCAGCGTGGTCGACTTGCCCGAGCCGGTGGGCCCGGTCACCAGCACCAGGCCGCGCGGCTTGAGAGCGAGGTCACCGAAGATCTTGGGGGCACCGAGCTGTTCGAGGGTGAGGATCTTCGACGGAATGGTCCGAAACACGGCCGCCGCGCCACGCGCCTGGTTGAAGGCGTTGACGCGAAAGCGCGCCAGGCCGTCGATCTCGAAGGAGAAATCGACCTCCAGGAATTCTTCGTAGTGCTTGCGGTGCGTGTCGCTCATGATGTCGTACACCATGGCGTGCACCGCCTTGTGGTCCAGCGCGTCGACGTTGATGCGCCGCACGTCGCCGTGCACGCGAATCATCGGCGGCAACCCCGACGAGAGGTGCAGGTCCGAGGCTTTGTTCTTGACGCTGAATGCCAGCAGTTGGGTGATGTCCACGAAGGTCCTCGGTGACGTTTTGATACGCTTTGGAAGATTATGACGATGATTGCCGACAACCTCCATCAAGTTCGTGCGCGGCTCGAGGCGGCTTGCAAGGCCGCCGGTGGCGATCCGGACATGGTGACTCTGCTGGCGGTCTCCAAAACCTTTCCGGCCGAGGCTGTGCGGGAGGCGCTTGCCGCGGGGCAGCTTGCCTTCGGCGAGAACTACGTGCAGGAAGGCGTCGACAAGATCGAGGCGCTGAGTGACGTGCGCGCGCAACTCCAGTGGCACTGCATCGGTCCACTGCAGAGTAACAAGACTCGCGTGGTGGCCGAGCACTTCGACTGGGTGCACAGCATCGACCGATTGAAGATCGCCGAGCGCTTGAGCGCACAGCGGCCGGCGCATCTGCCGCCGTTGCAGGTGTGCCTCCAGGTGAACGTCGACGGCGGTGCCAACAAGTCGGGCGTGGCAGCGGCCGATGCGCTGGCCCTGGCGCAGGCCGTGGTCGCGCTGCCGCGGCTTCGGCTGCGCGGGCTGATGGCGATTCCCGAACCCGTGGACGGCTTTGACGCGCAGCGCGCGCTCTTCCTTCAGGCGCGTGAGGTGTACGAGCAGCTGCGTGAGGCCGGCATCGCACTCGACACGCTGTCGCTCGGCATGAGCGCCGACCTGGAAGCGGCGGTGGCCGCGGGCAGCACGATGGTGCGCGTCGGCACGGCGATCTTCGGCGGACGGCCCCGGCCGGCCTGACCGACCTGCCGCAACGGCATAAGGTCCTGCATCCGCCGCATGGGGAGTGGCGCCGCCGCCGCCTGCCGGCTATCGTGCGGCCCATCGCATTCCTACCGCATTCCTACCAACGAGGTGCTTCCATGAGCGAGAAACTGTCCTTCGTCCAACCGACGCCCAACAGCCCATGGGGCACCTACCTGCAGCAGGTCGACCGCGTGATCCCCTACCTGGGCGACCTGGCCCGGTGGGCCGAGACGCTCAAGCGCCCCAAGCGCGCGCTGATCGTCGACGTGCCCATCGAGATGGACGACGGCCGCATCGCGCATTACGAGGGCTATCGCGTGCAGCACAACATGAGCCGCGGCCCGGGCAAGGGCGGCGTGCGCTTCCACCCCGATGTCACGCTCGAAGAAGTGATGGCGCTGTCGGCCTGGATGACGGTCAAGACCGCCGCGGTGAACCTGCCCTACGGCGGCGCCAAGGGCGGCATCCGCGTCGACCCGAAGAAGCTGTCGCAGAAAGAGTTGGAGAAGATCACGCGGCGCTACACCAGCGAGATCGGCATCATCATCGGCCCGCACACCGACATCCCGGCGCCCGACGTGAACACCAACGGCCAAATCATGGCGTGGATGATGGACACCTATTCGATGAACACCGGCGGCACGTCGACCGGCGTCGTCACCGGCAAGCCGCTGCATCTGGGCGGATCGCTCGGCCGTGTCAAGGCCACCGGCCGCGGCGTGTTCGTCACCGGCCGCGAGGCGGCGCGCCGCCTGGGGCTCGACCTGCGCGGCGCGCGCATCGCGGTGCAGGGCTTCGGCAACGTCGGCTCGGTCGCGGCCGAGCTCTTCGTCGAGGCGGGCGCGAAGATCGTCGCGGTGCAGGACCACACGGGCACGATCGTCAACGAGAACGGGCTCGACCTCGCCGGGCTGATCCCGATCTCGCGCACGCCGGCCGGCGCGGTCGGGTTCGAGGGCGGTGACAAGGTGCCCAACGAGCAGTTCTGGGACGTCGCCTGCGACATTCTGATTCCCGCTGCCCTCGAGGGTCAGATCAACGCCGACCGCGCCCGCAAGACCAGCGCGCGGCTGGTGCTCGAAGGCGCCAACGGCCCGACGGTGCCCGAAGCCGACGACATCCTGGCCGAACGCGGCGTGCTGGTGGTGCCCGACGTGATCTGCAACGCCGGTGGCGTGACGGTGAGCTACTTCGAATGGGTGCAGGATTTCTCGTCTTTCTTCTGGGACGAGGACGAGATCAACGTGCGGCTCGACCGCATCATGATGAACGCGCTCAACCAGATCTGGGACACGGCCGACAAGCACAAGATCACGCTGCGCACGGCCACCTACGCGGTCGCCTGCGAGCGCATCCTGACAGCGCGCCAGGAGCGCGGTCTGTATCCCTGAGTCGCGAATGCGGCGGAGGCCGACGACGCGGGTGGCGGGAACGATATCGCGACACCACGGCTCCGAGGTGGGGCCGGCGTCCGCCGGGTAGCATTCCACGACCGATGTCGCATCCAAACCTTCGCCCTTTCTCTTTTTTCTCATGCCGTCGCCTGGCCGCGGCGCTGCCCGTTCTTGCGCTCGCTCTGGCCGCCTGCGGTGGTGGCGCCCCGAAGCGGGTCGTCTACGACCCGGAGGAGTTCGACTCCACGACCACCCACGCGCGCAGCTATGCCGCCACCGAGGCGCAGACCTGCGAGGCGGCCCGGCGGGCGTTGTTGAGCCAGGGCTATCTGGTGACCGCGGCCAACGCGGACCTGGTGACCGGGCGCAAGAACTTCCAGCCCGCCAACGAGGTGCACGTGGAAGTCGAGTTCCGCGTGGTGTGTGCGCGCGACCAGGCCGTCCGCGGCGCGCCGCGCAAGACCATCGCCTTCGTCACCGCCCTTCAGGACCGCTACGGCATGAAGAAGGTCAACAATGCCGCGAGCGTCGGCGTGGGGGTGATCGGCTCGCTCTCGCTGCCGTTTTCCTCGAGCGATGACGCAATGATCAAGGTGGCGAGCGAAACGCTGACGGACGAGCGCTTCTACGACCGCTTCTATGCGCTGCTCGACCGCTACCTGGTGCCGGGCGCGATCGATGAGAAGGTGGACGAGCCGATGCCACCGGTGACCGGCGCGCCGATTGCACCGGCTGCGCCGCCTGCGCCGGCGATCACGACCCCTGTCGTGCCGCAGACCGCACCGGCCGCGGTTCCGCTGGGAAGTCCGGTCGAACCCTCGGGCGAGCGCGGCTGAGCTACGCCTCCCGCACAGATGTCGGAAACCGCCGGATCAGGAAGTCTTGCGCTCGATGCCCTGGAGGGCCGCCTGCAGCGCATCCACGCCGAAGGGCTTCTGCAGCCACACCGTGCCGGGAATGGGGCGGGCGGGAGGCGGCTGGCCAGTGGCGAAGATGACGCGAAGCTTGTGATGCGCCTGCAGGATTTCGACCAGGTCCAGCCCCGAGAGCGCCGGCAGCCCGATGTCGGTCAGGAGCACGTCGAAAGCGCCCTCGATGAACCGATCGCGCGCGACCTCTGCGCTCTTGACGCCCGCCGCCCAATGGCCGAGCAATTCGAGCATCTCGACCGTGGCGCCCAGCGTTGCGGGATCGTCCTCCACCACCAGCACGCGCAGCGAGGGCGATGACGGGGTCGTCGCAGCAGCGTCGCCGGGGTGATGGATCGAAGTAAGAGACATGGAGCAGAGAAAAGAGAAGGCCGACTTTACGCGCCAACGGCCGTTCTCGCCTTCCTGGGCGCCACATTCCCGCGTAGGAGTGTCGCCTGACGCTCGCTTCAGCGCACCAGCGTCGACTTGCCGAGCAGGCTCTCGATCAACTCCACCGCCACCTCCGCCGTCCGGTTGCGCACGTCGAGGGCGGGGTTGAGTTCAACCACGTCGAGCGATCCCAGCCGGCCCGTGTCCGCAATCATTTCCATGCACAGCTGCATCTCGCGGTAGGTCGGCCCGCCGCGCACGCCCGTGCCGACGCCGGGTGCATCCGCCGGATCCAGGCAGTCGAGATCGAAACTGACGTGCAGGTGCGTGTCGTCGTCGACATCCTGCAGCGCCTCGGTCATGGTGTTGCGCATGCCGTGCTCATCAAGGTGGCGCATGTCGAAAACGCGCAGGCCCTGAGCGCGGATGGCGCGCTTCTCGTCGGCGTCGACGCTGCGAATGCCGAGAAAGCGAATGGCGTCGGGGGTCAGCGCTGCGCGTTCACCGCTCCAGCCGGTCAGCGCAGCGGGACCGTGGCCCAGCAGACACGCGACGGGCATGCCGTGGATATTGCCGCTCGGGCTGGTGCCGTGGGTGTTGACGTCGGTGTGCGCATCGAGCCACAGCACGCGCAGCGTCTGGCGGCGCTGCCGTGCATGCCAGGCGACCGCGCTGATGGATCCGATCGCCAGGCTGTGGTCGCCACCCATCATCAGCGGCATCCGGCCCGCACCCAAGGCGGCATCGACCGCGTCGTAGACCGCGCGGTTCCAGGCCACGGTTTCCTCGAGATGGCGCAGCCCGTCGGTGGGGGCGGCCCATGGGGTGGCTGGCCCGGCGAGGTTGCCGGCGTCGTGGACTTCGAAGCCCAGGCGCACCAGGGTGCCGGCGATATCGGCCACGCGCAGAGCGTCGGGGCCCATGCCGGCGCCGCGGACGCTCGCGCCGATGTCGGTCGGCGCACCGATCAGTTCGAGGATGGGAGGCATCGGCGCACTATCGCGCAGAAGCGTTGCGCCCGCGTGTGGGACAAGCGCGTCAGCGCATCCCGAGCACGCGCCAGGCCAGCCGCGACAGCTCGGCCACGGTCTGCTCTTGCGTCAGGCGCCCGCCAGGCCGGTACCAGGTGTAGAGAAAGCCCGGCAGGCTGCAGGCGGCCAGCGCGGTGACCATGGTGTCGCCGAAATCGAAGTCGCCGTCGCGTCGGCCTTGCTCGAGCAAGGCGCACAACTTGCCGTAGAAATGGCGCGCGAGCCTGCGCTGCGCGGCCACGTACTCGGGTCGGTAGACCTGAGGCTCGCGGTAGGGAAACACAGCGCACGGGTGGTGGTCGAGCGTCGCTCGAACCAACCGCTCGATGCCCTCGGCCACTTTCGCGCGGGCCGGCCTCGCATCGTCTTCCGGGAAGTCCATCGACGTGAAGCAGTCGACCGTCGGGCGCCACGACAAGGTCTCGAAGATCTCCTGCTTGTCGCGGAAGTAGTAGTACACAAAGGGCTTGGTCACCCCAAGCTCACGAACGATCTGCGCCATGGTGGTGGCGGCGTAGCCTTGTGCGGCGAACAGCGCGGCGGCGGCCTGGAGAATGCGTTCGCGCTGGAGGTCGGTGCTTTCGGTCGCCGTGCGCTGGCGGCCCGTGCCCTGCGGCAGATGCGGTTGGCGCGGCGTTGTCTGGCTTGTTCTACCCATCGGTAGGATTGTTGGGGTCGCACCTTCGGCTGACAACCCGCCGCAGAGTCTGGACGGCTATCGCAAACCCTGAGCGCTGGACAGCCCCGATGCGTTCGAGACACAACGCTACACAAGTCTTCGCGCGCTGCTTACACGCACTTCACACGCGTGGCGGACGATGGGATCTCGTTCATTCCAGGAGCCACTCCATGAAGAAACTCGCGCTCTCTCTCGCAACCTGCGCCGCTGTGCTGCTGCCCATCGGAGCGATCACCTTGCCGACCGCCGCCCAGGCCCAGCCGGTCGTGCTCTGGGCCAAGACCCCGCCGCCGCCGCCGCGTGCGGAGCGCGTGCCACCTCCGCGTCGGGGCTATGTGTGGGCACCAGGCCATTACGAGACGCGTGGCAATCGCTACGTGTGGGTGCGCGGCGAGTATGTGCGGGCACGCCCGGGCTACGCCTACCGATCGCCTGAATGGCGCGAGCGTGATGGTCGCTGGGAATACAGCCGTGGCCGTTGGGACCGCGATGGCGACGGCGTGCCGAACCGCAACGATCGCCGGCCCGACAATCCGCGCCGCAACTGAGGCGCGACAGCGTGTCCGGGCATCTGCCGAAGCACGATCGGCAGGTTGTCGGGTCCTTCAGAACAGCCGAAAGACCAGCGGCATCAGCAAAGCGCCGAGCACCACTTGCAGGCCCAACGCCAGACCGGCATAGGCGCCCGCATCGGCGTTCACATGCAGCGCCCGCGCGGCACCGATGCCGTGTGCCGCGGTGCCCAGTGCGAAGCCCCGTGCAGACCAGCCCGCAGGCGTTGTGGCAATGCGCAGGATGTCGAATAAATACTTGCCCGAGAGCGCGCCGACCAGACCGGTGAGCACGGCGAACACCGCCGACAGCGCAGGAATGCCGCCGATCTTCTCTGCGATCCCCATTGCAACCGGTGCAGTGACGGACTTGGGGGCCAGCGACATCACGACGTCGTGCGGCAGTCCGACGGCCCAGCCCAGCAGCACCGCCGAACCGCCGGCGGCCAGTCCGCCCAGCAAGGCGGCGAGCAGCACGCGACCGAATCGCGCGCGCAGCTCGGCGCGACGTTGCCAAAGGGGCCACGCCAGCGCGACGACTGCCGGACCGAGCAGGAAATGGATGAACTGCGCGCCCGCAAAGTAGGTCGGATAGTCGACACCGGTCGCGAGCAGTCCGCCCGCCAACGCCAGCACCGACCACAGTACCGGGTTGGCCCAGGGCGCGTTGTCGAGCCGTGTGTAGGCCGCCTGCGCCAGCAGATACACCACCAGCGTGGCCGTCAGGCCGAACAGTGGCGAAGCGGAAAGGTAGACCCAGAGCTCGACGAAGCGCGGCATGGCCCCAACCTCAGGCGCGCGGCGCTTTGCGCTCGGCCCGGTACAGCACGAGCACGGTGACGGCCAGGCCGATCCAGGTCGACAGCACGATCACGAACAGCATCCGACCGCCGTATTGCGACAACAGGCTCAGGTGCGTCATGACGCCGACGCCTACAGGGATGAAAAGCAGCGACAGGTGCGACAGGAGGAAGTTCGCGCATTCGCCCACCGGTTCGCGAACCATCGCGAACTTCAACGCGGGGAGCAGCAGCACCAGACCCAGCACCGGTCCGGGGAGCGGCAGCGCGAAACCGCGCGACAGCACCTCACCGATCGACTGGAACACCAGCAACCATGCCAGCCCGCGCAGCCCCTTCATGGCACGCGCCTCAGAACCGCGGCAGATCGGGGTGCGGCAGCCGACCGCCGCGCACCACCTGCTTGCCGTACTCGGCACAGCGCTGCAGCGTCGGAATCACTTTGCCAGGGTTGAGCATGCCTTCGGGGTCGAAGGCGCGCTTCACGCCGAACATCTGCTCGTTCTCGGCCGCGGTGAACTGCACGCACATGCTGTTGAGCTTCTCGACGCCCACGCCATGCTCGCCCGACACCGTGCCGCCCATGGCGACACTGGTCTCGAGGATGTCGGCGCCGAAGAGCTCGCAGCGGTGCAGTTCGTCGGGGTCGTTGGCGTCGAAGAGCACCAGCGGGTGCAGGTTGCCATCGCCGGCATGGAACACGTTGCAGCAGCGCAGGTCGTACTTCTTCTCCATCTCCTGGATCGCCAGCAGGATGTCGGCCAGGCGCTTGCGCGGGATGGTCGAGTCGAGGCACATGTAGTCGGGGCTGATGCGGCCCGAAGCGGGAAACGCGTTCTTGCGACCGCTCCAGAATTTCATGCGCTCGTCTTCGCTGTTGCTCACGGCGATGGCGGTGGCGCCGCAGCCGCGCAGCACCGCCGTCATGCGGCCGATTTCCTCTTCGACTTCTTCCGGCGTGCCGTCGGATTCGCACAGCAGGATGGCGGCGGCGTCGAGGTCGTAGCCGGCCTTGACGAAGTCCTCGACCGCGGCAGTCATCGGCTTGTCCATCATCTCGAGGCCGGCCGGGATGATGCCGGCCGCGATGACTGCAGCCACCGCGTCGCCGGCCTTCCGCACATCGTCGAAGCTGGCCATGATGCAGCGCGCCAGTTGCGGCTTGGGCACGAGCTTGACGGTGACTTCGGTGGTCACGGCCAGCATGCCTTCGCTGCCGATGACCAGCGCGAGCAGGTCGAGCCCGGCGCAGTCGAGGGCTTCGCCGCCGAATTCGATCGGCTCGCCGTCGGCCGTGAAGCCGCGCACGCGCATCACGTTGTGCAGCGTCAGGCCGTACTTCAGGCAATGCACGCCGCCCGAGTTCTCGGCCACGTTGCCGCCGATGGTGCAGGCGATCTGGCTCGACGGGTCGGGCGCGTAGTAGAGGTTGAAGGGCGCGGCCGCTTCGCTGATGGCGAGGTTGCGCACGCCGCACTGCACGACGGCGGTGCGGCTGTAGGCGTCGATCTTCAGGATCTTGTTGAACTTGGCGAGCGACATCGTCACGCCCATCGCATGCGGCATCGCACCGCCCGACAGGCCGGTGCCGGCGCCGCGCGCCACCACCGGCACGCCGAGGCCGTGACAGGTCTTCAGCACCGCCGCCACCTGTGCCTCGGTCTCGGGCAGCGCGACCACGAGCGGCCGCTGGCGGTACGCCGTGAGTCCATCGCATTCGTAGGGGGTGGTGTCTTCGGAATGCCAGATCAGCGCATGGGCCGGCAGGTGCGCCTGCAGCGCGCGCACGATCTGCGACTGGCGTTCGGCGCGCTGCAGCAGCGCGTGCTCGGTGGCGATGGCAGGAGCGTTCATGGCGTCACTCTACGGCGGAACGGCGCCCGCGTGGCTATTTGAAGACGACCGTCTTATGGCCGTTCATCACCACGCGGTGCTCGCTGTGCCACTTCACCGCGCGGGCCAGCACCTGGCTTTCGGTGTCGCGGCCGCGGGCCGTCAGGTCTTCGACCGTGTCCGTGTGGTCGGCGCGCGCCACGTCCTGTTCGATGATCGGGCCTTCGTCGAGGTCGGCCGTCACATAGTGGGCGGTGGCGCCGATCAGCTTCACGCCGCGGTCGTGCGCCTGGTAGTAGGGCTTGGCGCCCTTGAAGCTGGGCAGGAACGAGTGGTGGATGTTGATGGCGCGGCCGTTGAGCTTGACGCACAGGTCGTTGCTCAGGATCTGCATGTAGCGCGCCAGCACCACCAGCTCGGCGCCCTCGGCCTCGATGATCTCCATCTGCCTGGCTTCGCCCTGCGCCTTGGTGGCGGCCGTGACCGGGATGTGGTGGAAGGGCACGTTGTAGCTGGCGGCCAGCTGGTAGAAATCGCGGTGGTTCGAGACGATGGCGCGCACGTCGATGGCCAGCAGCCCGCTCTTCCAGCGGAACAGCAGGTCGTTGAGGCAATGGCCTTCCTTGCTGACGAGGATGACGGTTTTCATCGGCTGTTCGGCGGCGTGCAGCTGCACCGTCATGCCGAAGCCTTCGGCGAAGCCGGCCAGCTGCTCGCGCAGGGCCGCCTCGCTGTGGTCGGTGCAGGCGAAACGCACCCGCATGAAGAACAGGCCGGTGCCGGCGTCGTAGTACTGCGCCGCTTCCTCGATGTTGCCGTTGCGTTCCAGCAGGAAGCCCGAGACGGCGTGGACGATGCCGGTGCGGTCGGGGCAGGACAGGGTCAGGATGTAGGCGGAGGTCATAAGGGCCGCCATTGTCGCAGTCCTGCCTGCGCGACTGCGCGGTGCCAAAATGCCCCTTTCCTTCTCTTTCGCACGACCTTGCAGGAGCGACCATGGCCTTCAACGACTTCAACATGGACAACCAGTGGTTGCCCTTCACCCCCAACCGTTCCTTCCGCAAGGACCCGCGCGTCTTCGTCGGCGCCGACGGCATGGAGTTCACCACGCACGACGGCAAGAAGGTCGTCGACGGCATCTCCTCGCTGTGGTGCGTGGGCGCGGGCCACAACCGCAAGCCCATCAACGAGGCGATCAAGAAGCAGCTCGACACGCTCGACTACGCGACCGCCTTCCAGGTCAGCAACGACAAGGCTTTTCGCGCGGCAGAGATGATCGCCAAGCTGGCACCGGGCGACCTGAACAAGGTGCTGTTCTGCAATTCCGGTTCCGAGGCGGCCGACACTTCGCTGAAGGTGGCGCTGGCCTACCACCGCGCGCGCGGCGAGGGTCACCGCACCGTCTTCATCGGCCGTGAGAAGGGCTATCACGGCGTGGGCTTCGGCGGCATGTCGGTGGGCGGCATTCCGGCCAACCGCAAGGTGTTCGGTACGGCGCTGCTGCCGCGTGTCGACCACATGCGCTTCATCCACGATCCGGTGAACCATGCCTACATCCACAACCAGGAGCCGGTGTGGGCCGAAGACCCGCTTCTTGAACTGGAGCAGCGCATTTTGCCGCTGCACGACCCGAGCAACGTGGCCGCCATCATCGTCGAGCCGATTGCCGGTTCGGCCGGCTGGTACATCCCGCCGCAGGGCTACCTCAAGCGTCTGCGCGAGATCTGCGACAAGCACGGCATCCTGCTGATCTTCGACGAGGTCATCACCGGCTTCGGCCGCATGGGCACGAACTTCGGCGCCGATTACTTCGGGGTGGTGCCCGACATGCTCAACTTCGCCAAGGCCGTGACCAACGGCGTGATCCCGATGGGTGGCGTGCTCTGCCGCGACAAGCTGTACGACGCGATGATGAAGACCGACGCGCCCGAGCACGTGGTCGAGTTCTTCCACGGCTACACCTATTCGGGTCATCCCGTGGCCGCGGCGGCGGCCATCGCCACGCTCGAGCTGTTCGAGAAAGAGCAGCTGTTCGCGCGGGCCGGAGAAATGGGTCCGGTCCTGGGCGACGCTTTCCACAGCGCCTTCAAGGGGTTGCCGAACGTGATCGGCATTCGGAGCCTCGGCTTGGCGGCGGCGGTGGAGCTCGCGCCCATCGCGGGCTCTCCTGGCAAGCGCGCCTATGACATCTTCATCGAGTGCTTCCACAAGGGCGCGCTGGTGCGCCCGGCTGGCGACGTGATCGTGATCGCACCGGCCTACATCGTGGAGAAGTCGCACATCGACACGCTGGTCAACACGCTGGCCGACGCGATCAAGAAGTTCGCCTGATCAGGGGCGTGATGGCGCCTTGACGCCGGCGCAGTAGTCCTTTTCGGGCAGCGGCGTCGTTCGCCAGGTGCGGTCGTAGTCGCCAGCGCCGTCCTTGCCGTCAGTGGCCGGCGCAGCTGCGCGCAGGCGCACGCTCGTCA
>Ga0247809_1000767_pt1 | contig 14457 bp, 13 predicted proteins | sample UWRJL104311B1_FD_180951 | JGI IMG/M metagenome (GOLD analysis project Ga0247809, IMG submission 180951) | Plant litter microbial communities from Arlington Agricultural Research Station in Wisconsin, United States - UWRJ-L104-311B-1 | ecosystem: Environmental > Terrestrial > Plant litter >...
ATCACTACCCGGAGATGGAATCGCTAAAACATCATCTTTTGCAGAACCGTTTCCGGCCCATTCGCCAGTGGAAAACTCATCTATCTTTATGGATATCTTTATAGGTCTGTCATCAGCTCGATCACTTAGTATGTTTCCAATAGTTCCAAGATGCACCAAATCTCCATTTAGATGAATCCGGTCAATATTTGAAAGATGATCGGGAGATTCGAGATTTTGTAAAATCAATGCGATGGCTTGAAGTACTGTACTTTTACCTGATCCATTTAATCCACTCAAAACAGTTAGTGGTTTAAGCGGAATTGACAAATCTCGGGCGGATTTAAAATTTTGAAGTTCAATTAAACTAAGCATTTAAAACCTTATTAAATATATTTCTTAGGCCTAGAATTCTAGCATTGGACGATTCAGCATGACCAGTACCCGATCGCAAACTCGAGTTGAATTTATTATCTCCAGTTATTAATTTTCCAAACTCATCAGAAACCTTTTGTTTATTTTTAATAAGCGTATGGATTTCGCCTTCTTCCAGCTCAGCCAATGTAATTAGTTGTGATTCAAAAAGCCCTTTATTCATTGGACTTTTAAATCTATTACCGAAACTTTTTCGAAAAACATGTACTCCAAATATTTCCATAGAAGCTTGAATGCCCTTAATAAATGCAAGATGGACATTCTCCCATTCTATTTTTTTCATTGAAGCCAGACGAAACTCAACTGAATCGTTTAAAAATTTATCGAGAACTTGATTAGTAGGCCGCAAAAACGGAGCGCCAAGGGACCACAATGAAACAAATCGCAAAATCATTTCCATATCCTGTTGGCGATCGATAGGAACTTTTCCCTTAGTTGCAGAAATAAACGCATTCCCTTCTGCAATATTTCTAATATGCGTTCGCCATTCGCCAGGATAAATAGCATTTCTTATTTCTTGTGCCGTTAAAGGTAGGCCGCCTTGATTTAGTCGCGCAAAAACATTGAACATCACCTCTTTGGGTGTTGTCGCCCGAATTACGTTCACATGTATTTCCAATTCTTTAATGCGTCGTTGAAACGGACGATTTAAATCACCAAAACTGCTTCCATTATTTTCAACAAGATACTGCATCCCCGTTAAGCGTAAAGGATTAAGTTTTGCTTTAGTTGCTTTATTTAAAGCAACATGATCAACGAAATGAAAAATAGCGCAAAGCCGTTGCAATCCATCAACAACTTCAAAATTCCCATTAGCATCCTCACTAAAATAGAAAGACGGTAATGGAATTCGTAAAAGCATTGACTCAACTAATCGACTTTTCCTTACATCATCCCATAAATTTGCACGCCTTTGAAAATCAGGACTTAAATTTAACTCAAAATGTTCTAAGCGCTCCAATAAAGCATTAATTGATATTTTTTTATCTGCGATATCTACACTTGTAGGATCAAAAGGAATATTTATTTTCTCAGATTCAGCATCAAGTTCTTCCTCCATATCCAAACCATTTTGTTCATCATTATTTATGCGGCCAAATGATTTCATTTGTAATATCCTTCAACAATCTAAATTTTATAAGACCAGTGCAGATTATCTACTATTATAAATAGTAAAAATAATTAGAGAGATTAATACATACATCATTATAGATCGGTAAATTTTTATTCCAAGTATCATCGCCAAAAGATAAAACGTCAACCAATTAAATAAAATAATATTTTTTGTGCGACTTCCCTCACTGATCGTAGCAATTACCTTAAACATACATGCTGTGCCGCATTAAAATTCATCATCGCTTTACAAGCATGGATTGGACACGTAGCTAAATTAAGGCAAATCATATCGCGATGCCAATTTCTCTCGGCTCTTAAAGGAATTCTTTATTGATTGCAATGCGCGGCAAGTTGTATTCTGGAACTAATAGTGGGCAATATTGAAAAGGTGCGTCACTTTGTGCTAGTCGAAGTTGAAGAATAACAAAAAGCCCGCTCCCCATAGGGGGAGCGGGCTTTCAGACTTCATATCACTACCAACTGCTGTGTTCTGGTGCCGCTTGCCGGAATCGAACTGGCGACCTTTTCATTACGAATGAACTGCTCTACCAACTGAGCTAAAGCGGCGAAGTCGCACATTCTAACAAATATTTCTTGCTACACGCTAGTCCCAAAACGATAAATTTTGGCCGTGATGCAAAAATATCATTGCCTTGTGCGTTTTATCAGCTAATCAGGCCTGATGGTAGCCCGTCACCACCGCCACTTCATCCCGCGAACCCAAAAACACCGGCACGCGCTGGTGCAGCTTGTGCGGTTGGATCTCCATGATGCGGTTCTGGCCGTCGGTGGCCGCGCCGCCCGCCTGCTCGACGATGAAGGCCATCGGGTTCGCTTCGTACATCAGCCGCAGCTTGCCCGGCATCGAGGTGTCGCGCGTGTCGGCCGGGTACATGAAGATGCCGCCGCGATTCAGAATGCGGTGCACGTCGGCGACCATCGAGGCGATCCAGCGCATGTTGAAGTTGACGCCGCGCGGGCCGGTGTCGCCGGCCAGCAGTTCGTTGACGTAGCGCGTGACCGGCGCGTGCCAGTGGCGCGCGTTCGACATGTTGATGGCGAACTCCTTGGTCGTGGCCGGGATCTTGATGTCGCGCTGCGTCAGCACCCACGAGCCCATTTCGCGGTCGAGCGTGAAGCAGTTGACGCCGTTGCCGGTGGTGAGCACCAGCATCGTCTGCGGGCCGTACACGGCGTAGCCGGCGGCGACTTGCTTGGTGCCGGCCTGCATGAAGTCGGCCTCGGTCGGCTGGCCCATGCCCTCGGGCGCCTTCAGCACCGAGAAGATGGTGCCGATCGAGACGTTGACGTCGATGTTCGACGAGCCGTCCAGCGGGTCGAACAGCAGCATGTATTCGCCTTTTGGATAGCGGTTCGGGATCGGGTGGATCGATTCCATTTCCTCCGACGCCATCGCCGCCAGGTGGCCGCCCCATTCATTCGCTTCGAGCAGGATTTCGTTGGAGATGATGTCCAGCTTTTTCTGCACTTCGCCCTGGATGTTTTCCGTGTCGGCGGTGCCGAGCACTTCGCCCAGCGCGCCCTTGCCCACCGAGTGGCTGATGGTTTTGCAGGCGCGCGCGACGACTTCAATCAGCAGCCGCAGTTCGGCCGGGATCGTGTTGTTCTGGCGCTGTTCTTCGACCAGGTATTGTGTGAGGCTGACGCGTTTCATGTGTTCCCTTATAGTGGACATAATTTTATTGACCCGCACTCGACGCGGGCCACGGTTTAGTTGGCGAGCGCTTTGCTGACCACTTCCAGCACGTCGTTCGAGAGCTTGGCGCGCGCGGCGACCTTTTCCAGCGCTTGCTTCATCTTGGCCTGCAGCGCCGGCGCGTAACGGCGCCAGCGGTCCATGCCGCGCGCCAGCCGCGCCGCGACTTGCGGGTTGATCGCGTCGAGCTTGATCACGTGCTCGGCCCAGAAGTCGTAGGCGCTGCCGTCTTCGGCGTGGAACTGCGACGGGTTGTTGCTGGTGAAGTTGAAGATCAAGCTGCGCGCGCGGTTCGGGTTCTTCAGCGTGAAGGCCGGATGCTCCATCAGCTTGCGCACCGCCGCCACGTTGGTGGTCGGCGCCGCGGCTTGCATGGCGAACCATTTGTCCACCACCAGCGCTTCGCCCTCGAAGTCTTCATAGAAGTTCTTCAGGTACGGGCCGGCTTCGGCGCCGCTGTGGATCATCGCCACCAGCGCGGCGGAGCGGTCGGTCATGTTGCTCGCCTTTTCAAACTGCTGCTGCGCGAGCTTGAGTTCGGCCATGTCCGGCGCGACCATCAGATACGACAGGCACAGATTGCGCAACGCGCGCTTGCCGGCCGACAGCGCGTCCGGGCTGTAGGCGCCCGGCGTGTCGTTGGCGTGGTACTGCTCCAGCAGCTCGGCCTTCAGCGCGGCGCCGATGGTGCGGCGCATGAACTGGCGCGCGGTGTGGATCGCTTGCGGGTCGACCACGTCCATCTGCTCGGCGACGATGATTTCCGAAGGCAGGATCAGCGCCAGCTCGCGGAAGGCCGGGTCCAGCGCGGCGTCGCTCAGCACGGCGCGCTGGGCGTTGATGAAGGTCGGGTCTAGTTTCAGGTTGGCGTCGCTGCCGCCGGCCGCCGCCACTTGCGCGGTCAGCTTGAGCAGGCGCTCCATCGCCAGCCGCTGGCCCGCTTCCCAGCGGTTGACCGGGTCGCTGTCATGGCTGAACAGGTGCAGCAGTTCGTCGTCGGTGTAGTCGTATTCGAGCACCACCGGCGCCGAGAAATCGCGCAGGATCGACGGCGTCGGACGTTCGTCGACGTTGCGGAAGCGGAAGATCTGCTCCTGCTCGGTCAGCTCCAGCACCACCGTGGTGGCGCCTTTAGGATGCTTGCCGCCCTCCAGCGTCAGCGCCAGGTCCTTGCCGTTGGCGCCCAGCAGCCCGACCGCGACCGGGATGTGGAACGGCAGCTTGTCCTGCTGGCCGGCGCTCGGCGCGCAGCGCTGGCTGAGGATGATGTCGAAGTTGCGCTTGACGGCGTCGTAGCGGGTGCGCGCGGTGACCACCGGCGTGCCCGCCTGCGAATACCAGCGCTCGAACTGGCGCAGGTCGCGGTCGTTGGCGTCGGCCATCGCAGCGCGGAAGTCGTCGCATTCGACCGCCTGCCCGTCGTGGCGCTCAAAGTACAGGTCCATGCCCTTGCGGAAGCCGTCGCGGCCGACCAGCGTCTGGTACATGCGCACCACTTCGGCGCCTTTTTCGTACACGGTCACTGTATAAAAATTGTTGATCTCGACGAAGGAGTCGGGCCGCACCGGGTGCGACATCGGGCCCGCGTCTTCGGGGAACTGGGCCTGGCGCAGCGTGCGCACCTGGTCGATGCGGGTGACGGCGCGGCCGCTGTCGGTGCCGATCATGTCGGCGCTGAACTCCTGGTCGCGGAACACGGTCAGGCCTTCCTTCAGCGACAGCTGGAACCAGTCGCGGCAGGTGACCCGGTTGCCGGTCCAGTTGTGGAAGTATTCGTGGCCGACCACCGCTTCGATGCCGGCGTAGTCGACGTCGGTGGCGGTGCGCGGGTTGGCCAGCACGAACTTGGTGTTGAAGATGTTGAGGCCTTTGTTTTCCATCGCGCCCATGTTGAAGTCGCCGACGGCGACGATCATGAAGCGGTCCAGGTCCAGCTCCAGGCCGAAGCGCTCTTCGTCCCAGCGGATCGAGTTCTTCAGCGATTGCATCGCGTAGTCGGTCTTGTCGAGGTTGCCATCCTCCACCCATACCTGCAGCAACACTTCGCGGCCGTCTGCCAGAGTATATTTTTCTTCCTGGCAGACCAACTTGGCCGCGACCAGCGCGAACAGGTAGGACGGCTTCTTGAACGGATCTTCCCATTTGGCGTAGTGGCGGCCGTCGTCCAGCTCGCCCTCTTCGATCAAATTGCCGTTCGACAGCAGCACCGGGTAGCTGGCCTTGTCGGCGCGCAGCATCACGGTGTACTTGGCCATCACGTCCGGACGGTCGGGGAAGAAGGTGATGCGGCGGAAGCCCTCGGCCTCGCATTGGGTGAAGAAGTTGCCGTTCGAAACGTACAGCCCGGACAACGTGGTGTTCTGCACCGGCGCGCACAGCGTTTCGATTTCCAGCACCACCTGCGCCGGCGCCTTCTTGATGGTCAGCGTGGCGTGGTCGAGCACGTAGTCGCCCTCGGCCAGCAGCTTGCCGTTCATGCGCAACTGGACCAGTGTGATCTCCTCGCCGTGCAGCACGATGTCGCGCAGCTTGGACGCCGGGTTCTGCCGCAGCGTGACGCGGTTGGCGACCACGGTGCGCTCCGGGTGCAGGTCGAAGCCCAGTTCGACGGTGTCGACCAGGTAGCTCGGCGGGGTGTAATCTTTGCGGAATATCGTCTGTGGACTGCTGTCTGTGCGCATGGGGGACTCTGGTGACGTGAGCAAAAGCCTATTTTACCAATACCAGCGCCGGGGCGGACGCCTCAATGCCCTGCGGCAGCGCAGTAAAGTTACTGATTTCCACGACGCCGTAACAATCTGTAATAATCATGCAAGCTCCAGGCGTGCGTCATACACTTAGCACTGGAAAATACCGTCTTACCAGAGAGAGGCTCCATCATGAAATATCTCGCCACGCTGGCGACCGCCGCGGTCCTGCTGTTGAGCGGTTGCGCCACCACCCTCCATAGCGATGTGACCGCCTTCAACGACTGGCCGGCCGACATCCAGGAAAAATCCTTCGCCTTCGAAGCGCCGCAGGGCGCCGACGACACGCTGGAATACCGCAACTATCAAGTGCTCGTGAGCAATGAATTGGGCAAGCTGGGCTTCGTCCCGAGCGCCGACGGCCAACAACCGAAGCTGTTGGTCGGCATGAAATTCTTCACCATCGACCATCCGGTGCGGGTGCTGGAGTCGGATGATCCGTTCATGGGACCGTATTGGGGCGGCTATGGCGGCTTTAGCCGTTATGGGCGTTATGGCTGGGGCGGCTATTCGCGCTTCGGTTACAGCCCGTTCTACGATCCATGGCGTTTCGGGCCGACGCTGCTGCAGGAGCGCATCAAGCATCAATATCAGCGCGAGCTGCGCGTAACCATCAACAGCACCGCCGGCCGCAAGCTGTATGACGTGACGGTGCAAAACACCAGCTCGGTACAGGCGACGCCGCATGTGATGCCGGCCCTGGTGCAGAGCGCGTTCACGGGCTTCCCGGGCCAGAGCGGCGTGCCGCGCCGGATCGACATCAAGATTGAGCCGAACACCGTGACCTATGAAGCGCCGCCGGCCAAAGTGGCGGGCGATGCGCCGCCGGCCAAGGCCAACTGAACGTAAAAAAGCCGAGCGATGCTCGGCTTTTTTACTACTGCGCTGCCAATTACTTGGTGGCGACTTTGACGGCTTCTTTCAGGTCGCCGACTTTCTCTTGCAGCTTGCCTTCGGCTTGCTTCTGGAAGCCCTTGGCTTCTTGCTCAGGGCTGTCGATCAGATCGCCGACTTCTTCCTGAATTTTGCCACCGATGTTTTTCAGCTTGCCTTCGACTTGGTCTTTGTTCATGGTAGTGCTCCTGAATGAGTGCTAACCGGAATGGCTAGTCATTGAGGTACAGCTTACCCGCCGATCTCGCTTCGTTCTGTACGCTTCCGTACTTAAACTCTATCGTGGCGCTTCAGCCAGGACGGCATCACCCACCACACGCAGATGATCAGCAAGGCCATCATGACGGCCATGCCTACGCCGACCAACGGCCCGAACACTTCCGAAATCACCAGGTCGGTCCCCAGCACCAGCGCCACCGCCAGCGAGAACGCGCCGGCGACGATCTGCCGCGTGGCGATGCGCTTGAAGCGGGCGCGGTTGTTCAGCGGCCGCATCAGCCGGTGCTGGATCGCCGGCGCGCTCAGCAACACCAAGCTGGTCAGCGACAGGAAGAAGGTCGCCAGGAACAGCAGCTTCTCCATGTGCACGATCTTGGCGAAGCCTTCGTTGAACGGCAGTATGATCAGGAAGGCCGACAGCATCTGCGCACCCGGCAGCAGGATGCGCATCTCGCTCAGCATGTCGGAGAAATCGCCGTCGCCGTCCTTGTCGTCGTCGCGGTCCTGGTCCGGCAAGTCGCTCATGGAAGCAGGATCGACGAACCGGTGGTCTTGCGCGCCTCCAGGTCGATATGCGCCTGGGCCACGTCGGCCAAGGCGTAGCGCTGGCGGATATCGATCTTGACCTCGCCGCTGCCGACCACGCCGAACAGCGACCTGGCCGACGCCTCCAATTCCTCGCGCGTCGACATATACGCCATCATCGACGGCCGCGTGATGAACAGCGAGCCGCGATTGGCCAGCTCGCTTAGGCTGAACGGCGGCACCGGCCCGGAGGCGTTGCCGAAGCTGACCATCGTGCCCAGCGGCCGCAGGCAATCGAGCGAGCCGATGAAGGTGTCCTTGCCGATCGAGTCGTACACCGCCGACACGCCCTTGCCGCCGGTGATCTCCTTGACCCGCTCGGTGAAGTTCTCGGTGTTGTAGTTGATGACGTGGTGAGCCCCGTTCTCGGTGGCCAGCGCCGCCTTCTCCGCCGAGCCGACGGTGCCGATCAAGGTCACGCCCATCACCCGCGCCCACTGGCAGGCGATCAGCCCGACGCCGCCGGCGGCCGCGTGGAACAGCACGGTGTCGCCGGCCTTCAGCTGCACCGTGCGATGGAACAGATACTGCACCGTCAAGCCCTGCAACATCATGGCGGCGGCGGTGTCGAAGCCGACCTTCTCCGGCAGCACCAGCAGCTGCGCGGCCGGCATGTTGCGCGCCTCGGCGTAGGCGCCGATCGGCCGGCCGGCATAGGCCACGCGGTCGCCGACCTTGACCTCGGTCACGCCCTCGCCGATCGCCTCGACCACGCCGGCGCCCTCCATGCCCAGGCCGCCCGGCAGCGGCTGCGGATACAGGCCGGTGCGGAAGTAGACGTCGATGAAGTTGAGGCCGATGGCATGATGGCGCACCTGCGCCTCGCCGGGACCGGGCGCGCCGAGATCGACGTCCACCAACTCCATCACCTCCGGACCGCCGACGCGGCTCATGCGGATTGCCTTGACCATGATGATTGCCTCCGTAAAATTATTGATGCGCTGCTTGCAATTGAAGCTGCGACAGTACCAGATGTGCCGACGAGACGTTGGTCGCGCACGGCGTATTGTGCACGTCGCAGGCGCGAACCAGCGCGTTGATGTCCGGCTCGTGCGGCTGCGGCGTCATCGGGTCGCGCAGGAAGATCACGCAATCGATCAGTCCCTCGACCAGCATCGAGCCGATCTGCAGGTCGCCGCCGAACGGGCCGGAGTGCTTGCGCTCCACCTCCAGGCCCAGCTCGGCGATCAGGCGGCCGCCGGTGGTGCCGGTGGCGACCAGCGTGCAGGTCGACAGGAAGGCCTTGTACTCACCGGCCAGGGTGATCATGTCGTCTTTTTTCTTATCGTGGGCGATCAGGGCGATACGGAATTTCATCTCTTCATCCTATTTTTTATTTTTTAGACAGCACGTAGATCCCGGCCAGCACCAGCGCGGTGCCGCCCAACTGCCAGGAGGTGACCGGCTCGCCCAGCAGCAGCGCGCCGAGGAACAGCGTTGAGACCGGTCCGATCATACCAGCCTGCGACGCGGTGCCGGCGCCGATGCGCTCGACTGCGGCCATGGTCATAAACACCGGCATCACCGTGCACAGCAGGCCGTTGACCAGCGACAGGCCGTACACCGGCAGCGGCTGGATCAGGCCGGACACCGGCCGCAGCAGGAAGAACTGGCCGATGCAGGCGGCGCTGGAGACGCACATCGCGTACGACACCAGCCGCAGCGCGCCCAGGCGCTTGACCATTTCGCCGGACAGCAGCAGGTAGACGGCGTAGGCGGCGGCCGAGCCGGTGACCAACGTGGCGCCGAGCACGACGTTGCCGCCGCCCCGCAGGTCGTGCAGGAAGACGAACACGATGCCGCAATAGGAGGTCAGCAGCGCCAGCCACTGCTTGCGGCTGATGTGCTGCTTGAGCAGCGTGGAGCTGATCAGCAGCACGAAGGTCGGGGTCAGGAACAGGATCAGGCGCTCCAGCCCGACCGAGATGTATTGCAGGCCAAGGAAATCGAGAAAGCTGGACAGGTAGTAGCCGACCAGCCCGAGGCCGACCAGGCGCCAGCGGTCGCTGGAGGACAGCGGCGCCTCGGTGCGCATCTTCCAGATCGCCACGGCGGCGAACACCGGCAGCGAGAAGATCATGCGGAAGGCGATCAGCGTGACGGCGTCGATCTGATAGCGGTACAGCAGCTTGGCGACGATGGCCTTGGTCGAAAACAGAACCGCGCCGCCGACGGCGATCCCCAATCCGCCCAGATAAGCGGTACGCGCCGCGGCGCTGTCTGTGATGCTTTTATTCATGGACAAATTGTAAAGCCAAACGCCCGATGCCGCTTGGTAACGCTCTTTTTTCATCGTCAGCGCATCATGTGCGCCGTATCAATCTGTCCGGGATAATATGGCATGAACATCGATAGATGCAGATCCGGCTAAAAAAGTTTCCAGCACTGGTTCGACCGGCTTGACGCCACTGCTGCAACAAAAGTATTCAAAGCCACAAGCCGGATGAAAGAAGGAAATCTCTCCCGGGTTAAATGGTTCGCCGGGATCGGCGAATATGTTATAGATTGGGGTCCTGGCTATCGCATTTACTTGGCGAGGGATGGGGAGGATCTCATCATATTGTTTGGTGGCGGAACCAAAAGACACCAACAAATTGACATCACCCGCGCAAAGATGCTGCACGAGGAATTTAAGCAACGAAAGAAAGCTGCTGAAGGGGGAACATTATGGAGCTGACTCAAGACCTTGAAGTTGGAATTATCGAGCGAATTCAGCGTGATAGGGCATTTGCAGAGGCGCTGCTGGATGAGGTTGAGGAAACTCTTAGAGAATGCGAGTACGGTGTAGCTCAAGACATGCTGTATATACTTGTGACAGGCACAATCGGATTTGATGCGTTGTCTCACTCATTATCAATGACAAGCGAGACTCTCACATGCATGCTTTCTTCAAAGGCGAAGACAAGTCCAGAAGAATTGAGCGCCATAGCAAGCGCGCTCAAACGGGAGTTTGGGGCGACGGCTAGCTGATCGTCACCGCTGGCGTGCCTGCGGTGACGGTCGCGGTGGCGGTGCGTGCCACCACCGTCGCCGGCGCGCTGGCGCCGACCAGCTTGTTCGCCTGCCTGAACTGCGCCACCAGCTTGCCCGGCGTGAGCGTCACCAGCGTATAGCCTTGCGCGTCCGTGTTCAGATGCTTGATCCACGGGTTGTTCCCCAGCGCCGACAACTGCTGCGCCAAGCCCAGCAAGCTGCCGCTGAAATCGCCGCTGGCCTGCAGGCCGGCCAGCACCGCGCCCACCGTCGCCTCCAATTGCGCTTCCGGCACGCCCTTCGCCGCCAGCGCGCCGCGCAGTTGCACGCGGGTCTGCTCCAGCAAGCTCGCCACCGTCGGTGCGGCCTTGCCCATCGTGTAGTCCAGCAGGTTGAACGACAGGTTCACCGTCCCCAGGCCCGTCACCGGAATCGCCAGCGGGTACGACACCAGCGTGCCGATATCGCCCAGCGCACTGGCCGCGTCGCGCAGATAGCTGAAGAAGGAATCGGAGCTGATCCCCGCCGACACCAGATCCACCATCACCGGCGCGCCGCCGCTGGCCGCGTCGAAATCGTCGCTGACCGTGCCGGCGAAGAAGGCGTGGATGTCGCCGGTGATCGCCACCACGTTGCCGACGTTGTTCGACTTCAGGTGCGCCATCAGCGCCTTGCGCTCGCTGTTGTAGCCGTCCCATTGATCGCAGTTGAGCAGGAAGCGCGCGAAGAACGGCGCCAGCGCCGCCTTCTTGCCCGACGCCGCCACGAACACCGAATCCGCCTTCCTGGCCTGCACCTCCGGCTTGATGTAGCCGAAGGCGATGGTCTGCGCCGCGACGCCGGACAGGATGGCCGGCGTCGACGCCACGACGCCGCTGGCGGCGACATACACCGCGCCGAACACGCTCGCCGCCAGTCCAGCCTGCGCCGACGTCAACCCGGCCGCGACACCGGCCGCCGTCATCGCCGCCACCGAACCCTGGCTGCTGGAATATGCCGCCTGGATCGCCAAGCCGCCCTGCTGCGCCGCCGTGGCCGACGCGCCGGCCGTCACCGCCGCGACGATCGCGCCGGCCAGCTGGAAGTTGTTGCCGATCGCGCCGACCGTCGTGATCACCGACGCCGCCAGCGACGGAATCGCGTTCAGCGCGATCAAGGCCGCGATGGCGTCGACACCGTTGAGCCCCATGCGCAGCAGCGACACCTCGTTGCCCCACAACTTCCAGGTCGAGGTGGCGGCCTTCATCTTATCCATCCACCACTGGCGCTGTTCGTTGCCCAGCATGGTGACGGCGGTCAGCGCCGGCAGCGCGTTCGCCGTGGCGCCGGCCATCTTCTGCGCCTCCACCGACTTGAACAAATCCTGCGGCACCAGATAGCGCGAGCCGATGCGGCCCAGCGGCTTGCCGGTGGCCGGGTTGATCGACGACTCCGGAATCACGTGATCGGCGCGGTACAGGCGCTCGTCGGTCATCACCAGCTGCATCAGCTTACCGAACTGGAAATCGCGGTAGATCTTGATGTTCTGGAAGCTGGCGTTGGCGCCGTCGAAGGACACGTCGGCCGGCATGTATTCAAACCACGCCTGGTTGGCGTTGCGGCGGCGGCCCGTCTGATGCAGGTCCGAGCCGTCGGCGTTGAACGAGCCGTCGTAGGTCTGCGCGTCCTGCCAAGCATCGTCCGAGAACTCGTGATCGTCCCAGATGGCGATGAAGGCGAAGCGCTCGTGCAGCGCCTGCAGCCGCAGGTCGGTGCGGTATTTTTTATACAGATAGCGGTAGTCGGCCAGCGTGGTGGCGTACTTGGCGCCCGCCGCGCCGCTCTTGAAGGCGCCGTCCGGCAGCGCCAGCGCGTCGTGGCGCGACTCGACCGCGCCGAGCTGGAAGTCCTCGCCCACGGTCTCGTAGATGTAATCGCCCAGGTGGACGATGAAGTCCAGGTTTTCGCCGGCGATGGAAGTCATCGCGCCCCAGTGGTTGACGCTCCAGTCCTGGCACGTCATATAAACGAACTGCAGCTGCGAGACGTCGGCATCCAAAGCCGGCGCGGTTTTGAAGCGGCCGACGTTGGAGCGCGTGTCGCCGGCGACGAACTGATAGTAGTAGACGGTGCCGGCCGACAGCCCGGTCACCTTGTGGCGCACCGTGTTGTCGTACTGCGCCTGCAACGGCAGCTTGACGTCGACCACCATCGCGCCGCTGAGCGCCGTGCCGCCGCCCAGCGACTTGCTGTTGTCGACCGCCGTCACCACCAGCCGCATCGCGCTGTCGCTGGCGGCCGGCGCGGCGGCGACGTCGTTGGCCGACGCCGGCACGGCGCGGGTCCACAGCAGGATGCTGTCGGCGCGCGGATCGCCCGAGGCCACGCTTTGCGGGAACTTCCAGGCGCCGCTGGCGAGCGGCAAGCCGGCGTCGCCGGCCGGCGCGGAATCGCTGCCGCCGCAGGCGCTCAGGCCCGCGCCCGAGGCCACCGATACCGTGATAAAACCACCAAATTTGAGAAACTGCCTTTTGTCCATGTCCGCTCCACGCCGATGGCGATATCAAAAAATAAAGGTTAGCATCGGCATGTGACAGCATCCCTACAAAAACTGGAGTATCCCCTCTAGCGCATCGGCAAGTCCCTCGGCCGGGGCGGCGGCGGTTTCTAGCCGCCCTCTTATGCTAAAATACCGCCCTCACCGCATACCAACAAAACCGCGCCGAAGGAAGACCGAACATGGCTGGACACAGCAAATGGGCCAACATCAAGCACAAAAAAGCCGCCACCGACGCTAAACGTGGCAAGATCTGGACCCGTCTGATCAAAGAGATCACCGTGGCCGCGCGCATGGGCGGCGGCGACATCCCGACCAATCCGCGCCTGCGCCTGGCCGTGGAAAAGGCCGCCGACGCCAATATGCCGAAGGATAACGTGCAGCGCGCGATCACCCGCGGCACCGGCGGCGAGGACGGCGCGGCCTACGAGGAAGTGCGCTACGAAGGCTACGGCATCGGCGGCGCGGCCATCATCGTCGACTGCATGACCGACAACCGCGTCCGCACCGTGGCCGAGGTCAGGAACGCTTTCAACAAAAACGGCGGCAACATGGGCAACGAGGGCTCGGTGGCCTTCATGTTCAAGCACTGCGGCCAGTTCCTGTTCGCGCCCGGCGTCAACGAGGACGCGCTGATGGAAGTGGCGCTCGAAGCCGGCGCCGAAGACGTCGTCGCCGACGATGAAGGCGGCTTCGAAGTGCTGTGCGGCCCGCACGATTTCGCCACCGTCAAGGACGCGCTGGAAGCGGCCGGCTTCAAGGCCGAAGTGGCCGAGATCATCATGAAGCCGGACGCCGAAACCGTCATCACCGGCGACAACGCCGTCAAGATGCAAAAACTGCTGGACGCGCTGGAGGCGCTGGACGATGTCCAGGATGTCTATTCCAACACGCTGATCGAAGACTGAGGGATTATGAAAATATTGGTGGTCGGCTCCGGCGGCCGTGAGCACGCGCTGGCCTGGAAGCTGGCGCAATCGGAACGCATCCAGGTGGTCTACGTCGCTCCCGGCAACGGCGGCACCGCGCGCGATTCGCGCCTGGTCAACGTCAACATCACGGACCTGCACGAGCTGGCGAACTTCGTCGAGAGCGAAAACATCGGACTGACCGTGGTCGGCCCGGAGACCCCGCTCGCCGGCGGCATCGTCAACCTGTTCCGCGCGCGCGGCCTCAAAGTGTTCGGCCCGACCAAGGAAGCCGCGCAGCTGGAGTCGTCGAAGGACTTCGCCAAGGCCTTCATGCAGCGCCACGGC
>Ga0247809_1000770_pt1 | contig 14424 bp, 6 predicted proteins | sample UWRJL104311B1_FD_180951 | JGI IMG/M metagenome (GOLD analysis project Ga0247809, IMG submission 180951) | Plant litter microbial communities from Arlington Agricultural Research Station in Wisconsin, United States - UWRJ-L104-311B-1 | ecosystem: Environmental > Terrestrial > Plant litter >...
CATCGTAGGTACGATATAACAGTACCTCCGGATGCCCCGCTAAGTTATCACTTGTAAACAGTGATTTGAAATCCCGGCTAAAATTGTATTTATTGCTATTAATTACGTAATCGCCTGCTTCTACCGCAAATTCTAAGTATTTTTTTGCTCTTGTAGGATCTAAATTGTGATAATGTTCGAATGTTCCTTCAAACAGCATGAATCTGGAAATGAATGCTGCTGCTATGTATTTATTTAAATATTGAGCACCATCATTTTCCCTCATGTTAGCCATTACATACTTAAAATCATCGTAAACTTTATCCATGACCAATCCTCTGGCGTCTCTATCTTTGTATAATGTTGCCAAATCAGTATCTGATACCTCTTTATCAAAATATGGAACATCGCCAAATACACTTACTAATCTGGTGTACTCATATCCTCTGAAAAACCTTGCAACAGCCGACCAATGATTATAGGCTTCGGTTGTAATTTTAGGTTTCGCAACATTGTCCAATCGGTTGATCATTACATTCGATTTACGCACCCAGGCAAAATCCCAGGTTGGCCCTGCGTAAGTTCCTAACCAATCTGCAGATTCTAAGGTTGATCCTCTTGAGGTTGGCACACTGCTCTCAAAATTAGTTTGAACATTTTTTCCAGTTACATCATCAGAAAAATTATAACCTCTCACAGGTGTATAATCTATTCCAAAACCGGAGTTATAGCCATTAAAAAAATTAGGATAATACGCATTTGCATACATGCGGATATCATCCTCTCCACGCCAGAATTGGCCGTCAACATAATCCGTCAATGGCGGACGATCTAAAACATCTTTTTTACAAGAGGTGATTAGCAGGCCTGCCAAAACAGGCAGTATATATCTATATTTGAAATATTTCATCTTCATTATATTTAAAAATTCAACTGAACCCCGAAAGAAACACTTTTAAATGCTGGAATACCAGTGCCTGTTCTTCCGCCGTTATAGTTTGATTGATCCCAGATTGAGTATCCGCTAACGCTTTCCGGATCTATCGGTAAATCACCTAAATGATCCCAGGTAAAGAAATTTTCTAACGCTGTGTAAACCCTAAGTGAACTTATTCCAACTTTTTTTGTCATCAAAGCCGGGAATGTGTACCCAAGCGTCAGGTTTTTTAACCGTAGATAAGCCATGTTTAACAAATAACGATCTTGAACCTGCATATTGTTTGTCGTGCCGCTTGCAGCATTGTTGTAAGCTGCCGGATAGAAAGCATCAGGCGTTTGGGGTGTCCAATAGTTACCTGCGATTGCTTCAGGCATCGCTCCATCTGCAGAGTTAAAACCTGGGATAGCTAAAAATCCAGCTCCCCAAATTTTTCTGCTTCCAACACCTTGAAAGAAAGCGCTGATGTCAACTCCTTTGAAATCGGCACCTAATCTGAAACCGTATTCATAACTCGGATTCGCATTTCCAATTACTTCCAGGTCGCCGTGATTGGCAAGCGTTCCATCTCCATTGCTGATTTCGCCATCGCCGTTAACATCGATAAATTTAACATCACCCGGACCGAAACGGAAGTTTGCTGAGTTTTGTAAAAATGGCTGATAAACTGCTTTCTCGCCATTAGGCCCAGCTTTTAACTTATAGGTCTGTTTGCCTGCGTTTAGTTTACTTTCTGCTGCAGTTAAGGTGATTAAAATTGGTTTCCCTGCACCATCCAATTCAAAATCCGAAAGTTGATAAAGCCGGTCGGTACGATATCCCCAAATTTCGCCAATATCTTTCCCATTATAATTACTGGTAACTTGCGTACCAGAACCATAAGCCGTCAATCGTGTTTTCGCATCGGAAATGTTTCCTCTGAAATTGATGCCCAGGCCATTTTTAAAGCGGTGATTGAAATCCGCGGTTAATTCCCAGCCACGTGTTTTTAATGAACCATAATTACCTTGAGGTGCTCCGACACCAAAAGTAAGGGGAATCCCTTCTGCTGGTACAATCATATTGTTGGTGCTTCTTTCAAAAACATCTAACGAAACATTTAATTTGCTTTTCAGCAACGTTGCGTCAACACCAATATTTGTAGTTACGATATCCTGCCATTGAATGTTTGCTGCAACGGCAGCAGGCGTACCAACAAAGTTTACTTTAGCACCATTTGCACCTATCCAGGAAGATTGTCCACTAGCCATAGTGGCAATGTACAAACCGTTTGGCACAGTCTGATCGCCAATTGACCCCCAGGATCCTCTGAATTTTAACTGATCTAAAACGGGTTTTGTCCAGGACATGAAACTTTCTTCACTTGCTACCCAGCCGGCAGAGAATGAAGGAAACCACCTCCATTGTAAGTCAGTAGGAAATTTTGACGAACCATCATATCGTAAGTTACCTTCAATTAAGTATTTGTTTTTGAATGCATAATTCACACGCCCAAAATAACCCAGTTGTGCTTCCCACCTTTTGTCAGAACCCGGAATACTAACGCCTCCCGGAATTGTTCCCATAATTGTTGAAGATGGCAGAACAGTTTGTATGCCTGTTCCAAACTTAAACTGAGGGTTAATGATATCTGCAAGATTGGTAATCATTCCAAATTGCGACTCTGTGGTAGAAGCTACACGATTTAATCCCAAAATAAATTTAAAGTCATGATTTTCCTTAATATTCAGATTATAAGTGGTAAATGCATTGATGGTATGCATGAAAAAGTTAGTTGCAGTTCTTGCGAAATGATCCGGACTCGATCCCGGAGTAGTATACATATCCAAAGAAAGATCATAAGCAGCAATTGCGCCAGCTGAAGTACTTGAAACCACCTGTCCCTGGTCATTTACATAAACAGGCGCACCACTTGCGTCTAACCGGGCTTTAGGAGCAACCCATGAATTTCTGGCAGTAAAGCGTGTTCCCGGACGTTTCCAATCTTCATTCTGATTGGTAAAAGTGTAGTCAAAGTCGACTTTCCAGTTTTTCATAATGTTTATCGTCGTACCTAAATTTACATTTGCATAATTGAGCAAAATGTTGGCGGTATTGGCAGCAGCTATTTCACTTTCCGGACTGCGGATGGGATCGCCGTTTTCATCTTTACCCAAGGGATATAACGAGCTCCAGCGGTAAAGATACAGCCACGGATCAGCTGTTGTAGAATTGGTTGTATACGCATATTGCTTATTTCTCCTCGAATATAATGCGCCGCCACGAATGGTTAAATACTTATTAATTTCACTCGATATCTTCAACGATGCGTTGTAACGGGTAAATCTATCAACCTTTGCAGGTTTTAACATTCCGCTTTGGTCTAATAAACCCAGGCCTAAATTATAGGAGGTTTTACCTGTGGTGCCACCAACTGACAAGTTGTGTTGTTGAGTAGGTGCCCACTCCTTTATCATGTAATCATAGGGATCATAGGTTCTGACACCCATTTTCTGATTCGCTCCCTGAACATACCAGTCTCTTCCAAATACTGTTGGATCGTCAGGCCCAATTGTATTACCATATTTCTCTTTCCATGCAACAGCTTTTTCATAGCTTGCCCGGTCGACATAATAAAATGCACCCGTTGGCGTAGTTACTCCTACACGTTCCGAAGCATCAACGGTATACTTAAGACCATTTACATCGGCCATTTTTAAATCCTTCCACACGTTTTGGAAGGAGAAGTTATTTGAGTAGGTAATGGAAGGCTTATCAGATCCAGAGCCCTGTTTGGTTGTAATCAATACCACACCGAAAGCCGCTTTAGCACCGTAAATCGAAGCTGCTGCTGCATCTTTCAAAATGGTTATCGAAGCAATGTCATTAGGATTAACCAATTGGATGCTTGGTATTTCCACGTTATCAACCAAAATCAACGGCGAACTTCCTCCTGCAAAAGAGGCCAGTTGACCACGTATTTTAATCACCGGATCAGATCCGATTTCTCCACTTGGAACGGTTACACTCAAACCTGAAGCTGCTCCCTGAAGTGCACGCCCCACATCTGCAATCGGACGACCTTCCAGTGTCTTCTTAACATCAATCGTTGAAACGGCACCTGTTAAGTTACCTTTACGCTGCGTACCGTAACCAACAACTACAACGTCGTCCAAACCTTGCGCATCTGTTTTTAAAGTTACATTGATTGTCGGGCTCGACCCAACTGTTTTCTCAGAAGTCACATACCCGATGTAGGTAAACACCAATACATCTCCTGCAGATGCCTTGATTGAATAACTCCCGTCGGCATTGGTTTGTGAAGCGGCCGTACCCCCTTTTATACGAATGGATACGCCCGGTACGGGGCCATCATCAGAGGTGACCTTACCGGTAACGGTTATTTGTTGCGCAAAGGCATGAGCCAGCAACAAAAACGTACCAAGAAAAATTAATAGTAGTTTTTTTTTCATAAACTGCCAGATAAAGATTAGTTTGAATTGAGTTTTTAGTTTTGTTTGTTAGCAAAAAACACGCACAATAACGCATGCTAAGTATTTAAGAGTAAATATGATAAATGTTTTTTAATAAATGACTAATACAACAAAGATTTTATATAAACTTCAAAATAATTAAATGCATAAAACCGCATAAACACGCAAATTATTGGAAAGTATTTTTATATTAGTATAAACCAAACTTCGATATGCTGAAAAAAGAACGTCATGATTTTATTATGCGCCAGATCAATTTGCACAACCGCGTGCTTACATCAGATTTGGTTCAGTTACTAGCAGTTTCTGAGGATACCATCCGAAGAGATTTGCAAGAACTTGTTGATGAAGGAAAACTGTTTAAAGTACATGGCGGCGCGCTTTCAAAATCATATCATAGTTCTTTTGATGATAGTACCGTTTATGCCAGGGATAGTAAAATCTGTATCGCGAAGAAAGCGATTTCTCTGGTAAAAGATGGAATGGTTGTTTTGACGGGTGGTGGCACTACGATACTGGAGTTCGTAAAGCAACTCCCTCAAAATCTTGAGGCTACATTCTTTACAATAAGTCCATTGGTTGCGGTGGAACTGGCCAAATATGATAACATTGAAGTAATTTTAATCGGGGGGCTTTTCTCAAAAAACTCACAGGTTACCTATGGCGGACAAGTAATTACGCAGCTTTCCGAAATCAAAGCTGATTTATGCATGATGGGTACGAGTGCCCTGCATCCATCAGATGGCTTAACCGATACCTATTGGGAAATCAATCAATTAAAAAAAGCAATGATTGCCTGTTCAAGAAAAACAGCCGTACTCTGTATTTCGGAGAAATTGGATATCTCACTGAGGTTAAAGGTTTGCCCGATTGAAAATATAAGCTTTTTAATTACCGAACTGGACGGGGCGCATGATGCACTGGCGGGTTATAGAATGAAGGAACTTAATATCTTGTAATTAAGGAGTTTCGAAGTAGCTTCGAAACCCCTTAAATTTTTAGAAAGTAGGATCTGCCGGGGTGTTGGTATTATTATCCCGCTCCTGAAAAGGATAAGGAAAGAAGTTCCGCTTGCGATCTGTTAAAGCTTGATTAAATCTTCGCATATCTTCAAGCTTAAGTCCTGAGGCAAATAATTCGATAGATCTATGCTTATAAATAAGATCGAGCAATTGCTGTTGCGTGTATGGCCCAGTTAAAGCTGGTAATGCCGCTGTTACGCCGAAAGGATCACTCGTTTTTGTTACAACCTTATTTAACTCTGTCAGGGCATTTGTTAAATCTGGCTGCCTTGCATAAACTTCCGCCTTAATTAAAGTAATTTCCCCTGGCAGATAAACAGGAAATGGCGTTGCAGTAGTAGTTGCAAAGCCTCCCATCCTGATTGTTGCTATAGGTGTTCCCGCAAAAAATGTGTAGAAAGGAATTCTTTTATCGCCTGTATCCGGAACATTTGCACCAGTTAAACCAAGGTTAGTATTCAATGGTTGAAATACGTTGTTGGAAGATATGATGGTAAATAAAATATTTGGCGACGTAGCATCAAAAGCAAACGATGACGTTTTGGTAATGTCGACGGCATTCGCCTCTGTAAGTGCAAGTGGATAATTTCCAGAAAACAAAGCGTATCTGGCCTTTAATGCGTGTAATGTATTTATAATATTCACAGTTGCCGGAACGTTGCTGTTAAAGCTCGCAGAAATTGGATTGGCAGCAATAACTGTGAGCGCATTATCCAGCACAGCAATTGCTTTGGTAAATCCCGCTGTTCTGGTGATAAAAGCAACATTTTTGCCTGTTCCATCAGGGATTTTTTCCCAGTACTGCGCCAGGTTACCTATAGCCAGCGCTTTGAAAATACTTGAATATGCAATTAAACCAGCTGCATAGCCTTTGTCTCCCAGATTATTCGCCCCCGCTATCACCAAATCAGCATCGTATATAATTTTGTTGGCACTGGTCCACATATTGAATAATATGGTATTGGTTCCGTCTACCGCATTCCCGCCTGTGCTAAGCTGGAGTTCAGGTATGTTTCCAGAGTTCAGCAATGAAAACTCATTGGTTACAAAACCATTTGCAGCTATTGAGTTGAACATTACTCCTGTTCTTCCCAAAGTATAAACTCTTTGTAAACCTATGGACACAGCGGTTAAACCCTGTTGTGAAGTTAGCGCAACATCTGCTTTTGCTCTTGATGGATCTAAATATTCTTTATTACAAGAAGCGGAGAGCAGTACACATGAAACAGCAAAAAAAGCGATATATTTTGATGTATTATTTCTAAAATTTTTCATAAAAATTTCCTTTATCGATTAAAATTTAACTTGTAAACCTAAACTAAAGGTTCTTGGAATCGGAACTGCTCCGAAGTCGATATTACGTAAAATGGTTGATTGTCCCCCCGAATTTAACTCTGGATCGTATCCTTTGTAATTATCCCATGAAATTAAATTTCTTCCGCTCAACGTAACTGTTAAATCTCTTAAGTATTTTACTTTTCCAATGTTATAACTCAAGGAGATTTCCCTTAGTTTCACAAAAGATCCATCATCAATTCTCCATTCTTCTGTTGCGTAAACTCCGGCAACATAACCTCTTGGTAACTGGCCCAGCTGTTCTGCTTCGGCTACTTTGCCGTTACCTACACCCTGGCGGGTTCTCCAATCTGCATTCCAAACATCTCCACCCTGAACAGCATCCAGCTGAACATGAAGGTTAAATTTTTTGTAACTAAAATCATTTACAAATGAGGCTGTGTAATCCGGATTAGGATCACCTAAAACTTTGCGCAATGTTGTACCTGTTGGCAGTCCATTTGCATCGCGCTGTGGTGTAAAGGTAGTAGCCGAATTTTGTACACCTCGCTCGAGCAATGGAATACCGGCGGCATTTGTTAATAAGGTTCCATCAGCTTTGCGTGCAAAAAAGGTTCCGTAAAAAACACCGATTGCCTGACCATTGATAATGGCTACAGGCGCACCTGGGTTGGTGCTAAATAACCTTAAGCCACCAACATCGAGCGCTTCATTTCTGTTCCTGTTAAAAACAATAGAGGTATTCCAGCTAAAATCTTTTGCTTTTAATGGTGTTCCGCTTAATACCAGTTCTATACCTTTATTTCTGAGTGAACCGATATTATCTAAGAAACTGGAGAAACCAATAGTTGGTGCAGTTACGCTGGCGATTAGTAAATCACTAACTTTTTTATTGTACCAATTAAACTGTAGTCCTAATCTATTTTTGAAAAACGACATATCCGTACCCAATTCCAATTCTCTTTGACGCTCAGGCTTAACATTCTCATTAGCCAACTGAGCACTGGAAAACAGCGATGCTCTTCCAAGAAATGATTGTGTTGAGTATGCGTTGATGCGATCGTAAGCACCTATCCCGGTTAAGTTACCTGATTCGCCGTAGGCTGCCCTGATTTTGAAGGTATCCCACCATGATGAAACGCCAAGATCTTTCCAATAATCAGCCGAAGACAGTACATAACTTGCGTTTCCTTTGAAATAAGTTTGAGTCCGGTTATCTGCACCAAAAACACTTGATTGATCAATCCTAACGGCTCCGGTTAAGAAAAAATGATCTTTATATTTAAAAGTCTGTTGTAAATAACCACCAGTAACTGAAAGCTGGGTTCTTCCATCCACGCTGGGCAACTGCGTAGCGGCAGCATTTACGGTTTCGATAAGTGGCGCCAAGCCACGACCGTTCAGCAATTGATAACGGGTTTGCTCATATTGAAACGAGTAACCCAGTTGGGTCGTAGAAGAAATCAGGTTAGATATTTTTGCTTGATAAGTGGCATTGATTTCATTATTAAACTGAAATGCACTATTACTTGCCGAACTTGCATAACCATTAAGCGCTCCATCTAAATTTGCTCCGCCACCAAAGAAATCAGGATTAACGTTGTAGGCGAAAGGTGGTATATAGGTTGATCCGTTCGCACCGGAATTGTCCGCACCTATCAAGAAGTTTAATGTAAGGTTTTTTACAGGATTCAATTTCAAATTTGCACTTGCAATGATTCTGTTTGTTTCCTGGCGCTGCTTAATATCTTCAATTACAGAAACAGGGTTTACTCTTCCGCGTTCGCCGACAGCTAATAAATTACCGTTTGCATCTCTGGCAAAAATATCATGAAAATTACCGATAATAGTTACTGAATTCATTGGAGAGAAGAATGAATTCCCATCTGGCTTTTCTTTTGCCGCACTGCGGATATAATTCATACCAACGCTCAATGATGCCCAGTCTGTAATCTTTTGATCGACATTTGCCCGCAAGTTATAACGTGTAAAATCTGTATTCTTAATAATCCCCTGGTTGGTGAAATAACTGGCCGAGGTATAAAACTTTGTATTATCATTACCGCCGCTTATAGAAACCGTATTATCGGTTCCGTATCCGGTTTGAAAAATATAATCCTGGTAGTTATATCGAGTTACAGGCGTTGTATTGGTTAGCAGCACCGCCGGCGTATTGGGCGTAACAACAGCTGTTTGAATCACATCCTGAGTAAATGAGTTAACAGAACCACCAAATTTAACGGGAGATTCATTTACCTCCACCTGTTTTCGAAGTTCACTTATGGTAAAACTGGTATTAAAGCTTACCTGCGCTTTTCCGCTCGCTCCTCTTTTTGTAAAGATCTGAATCACACCCGAGTTAGCACGAGAACCATAAATTGCTGCGGCAGCTGCGCCATTCAGAACCTCTATCCTGTCTATATCTGCCGGATTAATATCAACCATTCTATTTTGTCCGATGCTGCCGACAAAATTTCCACCGTCATAATTTGCGGAAGTATTGGTAACCCTTGTAGTCGAATTATTTACAATAACACCGTCAATAATGTAAAGTGGTTCAGAAGAGGAGTTCACTGAACTAATTCCACGTAACCTAACCGACATGCCCCCGGCAGGATCACCAGAATTTTGACTGATCTGTGCACCTGCTGTTTTCCCTTGCAAAGAAGAAAGAACGTTTCCGCTTGGCGCTTTATTCAAATCATCACCTTTTACAGTGCTAACATAACTGCCGAGCTCTTTTCGGGTTGTTCCGGCTGAAGTACCCGTTACAATTACTTCATCAAGCCCGACTGCATCAACGCTCAGTATGGCATTCGCCTGTACCTGATCTCCTGAAGACAATGTTATCGACTGGACTTTACTTTTGTATCCTACGAATGAAAATTGAACCTGGAAATTTCCGGCTACCAAATCAACTGCAAATGAATAAGCTCCATCCGCATTCGTACTGGTTGCTAGATTGGTATTTAGAATTTTTACAACAGCCCCGGGAATTGGTTGGTTGTTAGCAGCATCGGTTACTTTACCTGTTATAGTATAGCGCCTGGTTTGTGCCTGAGACATTTCTGTAAAAAAAAGCAACAGAAATGGGATCAACAAAATAGCAAAAAATCTTGTTGACCATTTTAGGTAACGTTTTTCCATAAATTTAGGTTAGTTGTTAAATTTTGATTTTAACAAATTTAACAAAATAGCTTACAAAGCAAAGCTTAATTGCACGCACTGATTTTGCAAAATTATACGGCAACTTTATGCAGGCAAGCTGATTTTACCCATGCAAACCGATGGTACGCCTTGCCTGTTTCCGAAATTAATAGGCTTGCCACACAGGGTTTCATTCGCCAGAACGGCAAACAACACGGCCTCCTTCGCGTCAGGATTAATATTCAAATCGTCTGTAGTGAAAAAATGAGACAAGGGAAGTTTCGCTTTGAGCAATTGAACTAATAATGGATTATGCATTCCACCACCGCTCATAAAAATCTGCGCATTGGCCTGCGCTCCAAAACACTTTTTAATGGCGTTGGACATAGTTTCAGCAGAAAAGTGACATAGCGTAGCCATAACATCCTCATTGCTGATGTTTTCTGTTGAAGAATGCTTTTGCGCTGATTCCAAATATTCTAAATTAAATAATTCGGGTCCGGTGGTCTTGGGAAAACTGAGATCAAAAAAATCGCAAATTAACAATTCTTTTAACAGCGCTTCATTTAAACATCCAGACATTGAAACTGCTGCATCCCTATCGTAAAATTGATTGTAATGCTGTTGCATAAACTGATCCATCAATGTATTGCCAGGACCAATATCAGTAGAAAAAATTTCGCTTGCATCAAGGTTTCCTGGCAAATAAGTAAAATTTGCAATACCGCCAATGTTGAGCATTATTCTATCCTGATCTCTTTTAGAGAAAATAAGATAATCTCCGTAAACGGCAAGGGGGGCACCCTCGCCTCCAGCAGCAAGATGCTTTTGTCTGAAATCGGATAAAGTAATGATACCCGTTTTAACTGCAATATGATCGCCATCGCCGATTTGCATAGTTCCGTTTGGATAATCTGTTAATTTGTGCAGGGATTTTGGCGCATGAAAAATGGTTTGCCCGTGACTGGCTATAAAATCTATCTGATCATTTCTGTAGCCCCATACTTTTATAGCCTGGTTAATTAATTCTCCATGAACATTTGCTATGTGTTCGTTCATTAGGCAAACCAACTGTAAATCAACTGCTCTTTTCGAAAAAATAGCTTTAATTTTTGCCCTGAAATTATCGGAATATGCTCCTGTTTTAAATGCTAAGACTTCAATTTGAGTTTGGCTGCCACTTCCACTTACTTTACACAGTGCAATATCCAAACCATCCATCGATGTCCCACTCATCAAACCGATGATTAAACGTTGCTCCTTTTGAGCCCTATCATAAAGACTTTGTATTTGGATATTCATAATAATTTATGACAAATGATAAAACGTTTGTTTACTGGCAATGGCTACTAATGGAAATTACTTGCAATAAAAGTAAATAACCTTTGTTAAAGATTGGCTATAACTCGTTATATTTACTGCTCCGTACATTAAAAACCATAAACAAAAATGGCAAGATTAAATCTACTGGAGGAGACACGCTTCGAAAAACTCCCTGTGAGCGTGTTCGATAATCCAAAAATTGCTTCTGTTAATGTGGCGCAACGAATTGCGAACCTCATTAAATCAAAACAAGCAAACAACGCACCTGCAGTACTGGGCTTAGCAACAGGTGTTACCCCAATCGCAGTTTATGCCGAATTGGTTAGACTGCATAAAGAAGAGGGTTTAAGTTTTAAAAACGTAATTACTTTCAATTTGGATGAATATTATCCAATGCAGCCAAACGCGGCTCAGAGTTACGTTACCTTTATGAACGAAAATCTTTTCGATCATATCGACATTGATAAAAACAATGTACACATTCCTGATGGAACGCTTCCATTAGAAGAAATTCCTGCATTCTGTTTGGACTACGAGAAAAAAATCGGAAACCTTGGCGGACTGGATATCCAGATCCTGGGTATTGGTCGTACTGGTCACATTGGGTTCAATGAACCTGGATCGGCGCCAAATTCAGGAACGCGTTTAGTTACCCTTGATGATTTGACACGTCGTGATGCCGCAAGAGATTTCGGTGGAAAATCCTTTGTTCCCACGAAAGCGATTACGATGGGCATCGGAACCATTTTCAAAGCAAGAGAAATTATTTTAATGGCGTGGAGTCGTAAGAAAGCTTCCATTATTAAAAAGGCTGTTGAAGGAGAAATCTCAGGAGAAGTTCCGGCAACTTATCTTCAGCTTTCGGAACATGTGGAGTTTATCTTGGATACGCCCGCAGCTGCCGAACTTACCCGTTTTGATACGCCATGGCTGGTTAAAGATTGCGTTTGGACAGAAGGCCTGATTCGCAAAGCGGTAATCTGGTTGGCGAATACATTGAAAAAACCGGTTTTAAAGTTAACCGAAGACGATTATAATAATAATGGCATGGCACAACTGGCTACCGAAAAAGGACCGGTTTACAACATCAACATCCATATTTTTAACAAACTGCAACATACCATTACCGGGTGGCCAGGTGGTAAGCCAAATGCAGATGATTCTCAACGCCCTGAACGAGCAGAACCGGCTAAAAAACGGGTGATTATCTTCTCTCCTCACCCCGACGATGATGTTATTTCGATGGGCGGTACATTTATCCGTTTGGTTGACCAGAAACATGATGTTCATGTTGCTTATCAAACTTCTGGCAATACGGCCGTTTGGGATGATGATGCCCTTCGTTTTGTTGAATTTAATGTCGATTTCTCTGAGAAAATGGGTATGGACAACTCGCATTTAAAAGCGCTTTACAACAATATGCGGGTATTTATTGACCAGAAAAAACCAAACCAGGTTGATACTCCAGAAATTCAGACGGTAAAAGGCCTAATCAGAAAAGGAGAAGCCATTGCCGGTGCCCGTTATTGCGGTCTGGAAGATGACCATATCCATTTTCAGGCACTTCCTTTTTACGAGAGTGGAAAAAATCAAAAAAACCCAGTAACTGATGCGGACATAGAACTTACGGTTGAGCTTTTACAAAAAGTAAGGCCACAACAAGTTTTCGCCGCCGGCGATTTTGAAGATCCTCATGGTACACATATTGTTTGCTTTAACATTATTTTAGCGGCTTTAACCCGTCTTCGTAAAACAGAAGCCTGGGCGCAAGACTGCTGGTTATGGATGTACCGCGGCGCCTGGCAAGAATTTGAAACACATGAAATTGAAATGGCAGTTCCAATTTCGCCTCAGGAACTGGAGCGAAAACGAAACGCCATATTTAAGCACCAAAGCCAAAAAGACAGAGCCGTATTTCCAGGAGATGATGCTAGGGAATTTTGGCAACGTGCTGAAGATCGCAACCGTGAAACTGCAAAAGCCTATGATGCATTAGGCCTGGCAGAATACGAAGCGATGGAAGCTTTTGTTCGCTGGAAATTCGCCGATTAGCAATTTAATCCTAAACAAAAAGTCCTGCTTTGAATTAACTAAGCAGGACTTTTTGTTTAAACCAATTTACAATAGTTCTTATTTCACTTTATAAAAACAATATTCTAAATTAGTTGGCTCAACCTAACCAACCCTGAAATGATTCAGCCAAAACAGCGTTTGCTCTCTCTCGATTTTTTTAGAGGATTAACCGTAGCCGCGATGATCTTAGTGAATAACCCTGGCAACTGGGGCCATATTTACGCGCCTTTAGAACACGCAGAATGGAATGGTTGTACCCCAACTGATCTGGTTTTTCCCTTCTTTCTATGGATAGTTGGCGTGTCAATTGCATTCGCGATGAGCAGTAGCAAAGCCGATCCTTCTACACATAAAATAACAATTATTAAAGCTGTAAAACGTGGTTTAATCTTATATTTTTTAGGTTTTTTTCTGGCTATTTTTGGAAAACTAATTAATGATCCTGCTCATGCATTACAAACGGTTAGGTTATTGGGCGTGCTTCAGCGTATTGGAATTGTTTTTATAATTAGCAGTATTATATTTCTAAAGGCATCACAAAAAACCATTTTTAAAACATTAATCATAATCCTTGCGGTTTATTGGACGCTAATGACTTTCGTTCCGGTTCCGGGAATTGGTTACCCGAATATGGAAAAAGAAACTAATCTCGCCGCGTGGATAGACAGGGGCGTTTTAACAGAAGCACACACCTGGGCTTCATCAAAAACTTGGGATCCGGAAGGTGTTTTGAGCACCTTGCCTGCAATAGGAACGTGTCTGTTTGGCATATTAGTGGGCATCTGGATGCGCAAAAAAGATTTAGATAACCCAACAAAGGTTGCATGGCTATTCAGCGCCGGCATTGCTGCAATTATTCTGGGGTTACTATGGGATTTACAATTCCCTATCAATAAGTCGCTTTGGACGAGTTCCTACGTCTTATACACGGGTGGTTTGGCATCAGTAGCGCTGGCGTTATGTTACTGGATTATAGACGTTCAAGGCTACAAAAAATTCACTACACCATTTGTTGTATATGGCGTAAATGCGATAACTGTTTTTTTTCTTGCGGGTTTAATGCCCCGTGTACTTAACCTCATACAATTAGACAATCCCGACGGTACAAAAACAGGCTTATTGGTACGATTCTACGAAACCTGTTATGTACCATTTTTTTCACCCATTAACGCCT
>Ga0247809_1000772_pt1 | contig 14397 bp, 12 predicted proteins | sample UWRJL104311B1_FD_180951 | JGI IMG/M metagenome (GOLD analysis project Ga0247809, IMG submission 180951) | Plant litter microbial communities from Arlington Agricultural Research Station in Wisconsin, United States - UWRJ-L104-311B-1 | ecosystem: Environmental > Terrestrial > Plant litter >...
ATGAATCTTGTTGCGGTCACCGAAAATGTACGGTGCCATTTTTGGGTTCCAGTAACGGGTTTGATGGCCGAAGTGAACTCCAGCTTCCAGCATTTGACGCATAGTTACAGACATAACAGTCTCCAGTAAGGGTTATAGCTCACATGTACCCAAAAACATCCAATATTATTGGACACCCTGTACGGGGCACATGATGTATTTTTAAAGCTAAATTAAAAGTGGATTACTTAGGCGTTACCTAATCCCGCGTTCTCAAGAGTGGCTCCTAATAAACGGGTGCAGTATGCTAACATAAGCACCTATTTGAACTCAAGGAAAACCTAAGCCAGATGCCGCATTGACGACTGGCTTCATGCATTATGGCAATTACGATTAAAAACGAACTCGATATCGCAAAAATGCGGGTCGCCGGCAAACTGGCGTCGGAAGTACTGGATTTTATCACCCCGCATGTACAGCCCGGCATAACAACCGGCCAATTAGACAAGCTCTGCCATGACTATATAGTCGATGTACAGAAAGCCATTCCCGCACCGCTTAATTATGCCCCGCCCGGCCATGTGCCCTACCCCAAGTCGATCTGCACCTCGGTCAATCACCAGATCTGCCACGGCGTGCCCGGCGAAAAGATATTGAAGAACGGCGATGTGGTGAACCTCGACATTACGGTAATCAAGGATGGCTACCATGGCGATACCAGCCGCATGTTCTATGTCGGCGAGCCCTCCATCCAGGCAAAACGCCTGTGCGAAATAACCTACGAATGCATGTGGTTGGGAATCGCAAAGGTGAAACCAGGCGCAACCCTGGGCGATATAGGTTTTGCCATCCAGACCTACGCAGAGAAGAACGGGTTTAGCGTAGTACGTGAATTTTGTGGTCATGGCATAGGCAAGAAATTCCATGAAGACCCGCAGGTGCTGCATTACGGTAGGCCAGGCACAGGACTTAAACTGCAAGCTGGCCTGATATTCACGATTGAACCCATGATCAATGCCGGCAAGCGCGACATCAAGCAGCTTGGTGACGGCTGGACGATCGTCACCAAGGACCACAGCCTTTCTGCGCAATGGGAACATACTGTGCTGGTGACGGAAACAGGCTATGAGGTATTGACGGTTTCAGCAGGAACGCCTGCGGCACCGAGTATCATTTAACCATGGCTGGTCTCCAGTCAACAACGCCGCTTCAGCAGCTGGTGCCTGCGTGGCGTCAGCGCTTGAAAGCCGAGCAGGTCGAATTGCAAGTTGAATTCGAGGCCGAGGGCGACGTCAGGCGTTTACTACAGTCGCAGTCGCGGATGGTCGACGCCCTGCTACGCGAAATATGGCAGCAGGCAGCACTCTCTTCGCAGGTCAGCCTCATCGCGGTGGGCGGTTATGGTCGCGGCGAGCTTTTTCCGTACTCCGATGTCGACCTGCTTATCCTCCTGCCGGACAGCTTTGAATCGTCACTTAACCAGCAAATAGAAGCCGTGGTGGGCATATTCTGGGATGTAGGTCTGGCAGTGGGCCATAGTGTACGTACGCTCAAAGAGTGCACAGTTGAAGCCGCCAACGACATTACCGTACAGACCAACATGCTGGAAGCACGCCACCTTATCGGCAACCAGGCTCTCTATAAAATATTCAAGTCAACTATCAAGCATGGCATGGACATCGAAGCCTTCTTTGAAGCCAAGATGCGTGAGCAGGATCAGCGACATGCTCGCTTTAACGACACTGCCTATAACCTGGAACCCAATATAAAAGAAAGCCCCGGCGGTTTACGTGACCTGCAGAATGTGATGTGGATAGCCCGCAGCCTGGGACTGGGGGATAGCTGGAACTCGCTGGTCAAGCATGAGCTGATCAGCAATACGGAAATGCGCCAGATCCGGCGGCATGAAAATCACCTGCAAATGCTGCGGGTGCGCTTGCACTACCTGGCGCATCGCCGGGAGGATCGCCTGATTTTTGATTTCCAGAATGAGCTGGCTGGCCAGCTGGGCTACATAAACAGCGGGCGCCGTCGTGCTAGCGAGCAACTGATGCATGGTTATTACCGCAGTGCAAAATTTGTCAGCCTGATGAATGAAATACTGCTGCAATTATTGAAAGAGATGATTTATCCCAGGCGCCACCGGATCCATCACATCAATGAACATTTCGAAGCCAGCAATGACCTCCTCGAAGTAAAGTCGGCCACCCTGCTGCAACGCAATCCGTCTTCCATTCTCGAGCTCTTCCTTATATTGGCAAAGCATCCCGAGCTAACGGGGATGAGCGCCAACCTGCTGCGCACCTTGCATCGCGTAAAAAAATTGGTTAATCGTGAATTCCGCCAGAGTCCCGTCAATAAAGCCCTGTTCCTGGAAATCCTGCAACAGCCGCATGGAGTGACCGAGGCGCTGAAACGCATGAACCGCTACGGCATACTCGGCAACTATATCCCCGCATTTGGCCGCATCATCGGCCAGATGCAGCATGACCTCTTCCACGTCTATACCGTAGATGAACATATCCTCAACGTGCTGAATAATTTGCACCGCTTCTCAGAAGAGCGGCACGCACACGAATTTCCATTGTGCAGCAAACTGTTTTCGGAGTTCGATGCCCCCTACCTGCTTTACCTGGCGGCATTGTTCCATGACATCGCCAAGGGCCGCGGTGGCGACCACTCCACATTAGGCACCATCGATGCCCGAAAATTCTGCAGAACGCATGGCCTGAGCAAAGCCGATAGCAATCTTGTAGCGTGGCTGGTGGAGTCGCACCTGGTGATGTCCAGCACGGCACAGAAATCAGACTTATCGGACCCAGCCGTCATTGAGTGGTTCTCCAGCGTAGTCAGGGACGAATACCGGCTGACTGCGCTATACCTGCTTACTGTTGCCGACATTCGCGGTACCAGCCCGAAGGTATGGAATGCATGGAAAGCCAGGCTTCTGGAGAACCTGTTCATTACCACTCGGCGCCTCCTGAGGAACGCAGATGGCGCAATCGAAGATGAACTGCAGATACGTCAAGGCCACGCAGAAAAAATACTCAGTCATTACGGCGTCATGCATAAAGACTATGCATCGCTTTGGGCCAAACTGGGCAAGCTTTACTTCGTGCGACATCAAAGCCAGGAAATAGCCTGGCATAGCCGGCTTCTGCTCACCCACGTGAATACAGACAGTCCCATCGTAAGGGCGCGGCTCAGCCCCGATGGGGATGGTATCCAGGTAATGATATACACGAGGGACAAGGACGACCTGTTCGCCAAAATCTGTAGTTTCTTTGAGCGTGCCGGTTATACGATTGTGGAAGCCAAGGTGCACACTTCGCAGCATGGCTACGCTCTAGATACTTTTCTTGTTCTTGATCAAAGCGATAGAACAATACGTTACCGTGACTTATTAAGTTACTTTGAATATGAACTTACACAGAAGCTGCTCCGGGACGATGCGGCCGAGCTGCCGTTATCCGGTCGCCTGAGTCGACAAGTAAAGCATATGCCGATCAAGGCCACGATAGTCATTACGCCCGACCAGGGCAGCAATAACCATGTGCTGGAAATCATCGCCGGCGACAGGCCTGGCTTGCTTTCGACATTGGCCCAGACATTCCTGCAGCAGGGAATTCATCTGCAAACCGCTAAGATCAACACGCTGGGAAAAAGAGCGGAAGACACATTCCTTATCTCCTCCAAAAACGGCAAACGCCTGGAGGATAGGGACATTGAGACATTGCGCCATGCACTATCAGAAAAATTCTAATAGTGCATATCAGTGAAATGAATGACTAAGGTCAGGCTTATCGCATAGCCTTAAATCAACTCAAACAACTCCCTTACATGCTCTACCAGGTAATCTGCACCCCATTCCAGAGGCCGGTCTGCAGCGTCGATATATCCATATAGCGCAACCACGGTAGGCATGCCGGCCGCCCTGCCCGCCTGGATATCACGTTCAGCATCGCCGATATAAATTGCGTTAGAAGGTAAAATCCTGGCCTGGTCACAGGCAAGGAACAGCGTATCGGGATACGGTTTTGCGCGTTCGGCATCGTCGCAACAGACTACGCATACTGCCCTGTCGTATAAGCCGATTGCCTGTAGCAAAGGCTCGGTGAACCGGCGCGGTTTATTGGTCACGACGCCCCATCCCAGATTTCTCGCCTCTATTGTGGCAAGCAATTGTTCCATACCTTCGAACAAGACAGGCGCACGCTTGAACACTTCATCGTACAGCGCCAGGTATTCAATGCGCATAGCCTCAAAACCGGCATCATCCGGCGTAATGTCGAAGCCCAGCGCCAGCAAACCCTTTGAACCATGGGATGCATAAGGCCGTATCTCGCTTTGCGGCAGCGCCTGCAAACCATGACGCTCACGCTGCATATTCAGCGCCAGGCCGAGGTCGGGTGCGGTGTCCAGCAATGTGCCGTCGAGGTCGAACAGAATCAGGTCTGGCAAAATGCGCCCTTATTTACTGGTATGCAGGATATAGTTCACGGAAACGTCGTCACCGAGCGAGTATTGCTTCGTCAATGGGTTATACCCCATACCCTTCATGCCATTAACCGTCAGGCTCGCATTTCTGGCCCAGGCCGCAAGCTCGGATGGCTTGATGAATTTCTCATATTCATGCGTGCCGCGTGGCAGCATATTGAGTAAATATTCGGCACCTATCACGGCAAATAGGTAGGCCTTAGGATTGCGATTTATCGTGGAGAAGAAAACGGTACCGCCAGGTTTGACCAGGCGGGAACAGGCATCCACTATGGCAGCCGGATCTGGTACATGCTCCAGCATTTCCATGCAGGTTACCACGTCGAAACTTTCCGGCGCTTCTTCGGCAAGGCGCTCAACAGCCACCAGCCGGTAGTCCACCTGCACACCACTTTCAAGAGAGTGCAGCCTTGCAACTTTCAATGCCTTTTCTCCAAGGTCGATGCCAACGACTTGCGCGCCCAGCTGGCTCATGGATTCTGACAGGATGCCGCCCCCACACCCTACATCCAGCACGCGTTTACCTTGCAGGCTTGCTATCCCGTCAATAAATCCAAGCCTGAGCGGATTGATTTCATGCAAGGGCTTGAACTCACTGGTAGCGTCCCACCAGCGATGCGCCAGCGCAGCAAATTTCTCCAGTTCGGCCGGGTCTGCATTCACGTCGCTATTGCTATTCATTTGTATGGGTTCAACCTGGATTGCCATGATGTCGTGATGTCCTTTAATTCTGCGGGTTCGATATTGGCATAGACGCCATCCTGCCCGTTAAGTTTTTGGTACCTGAGTTCACCGTTCACCCAAGTGTGGCTCACGTGCTCACGTCCTGCAACATAGACCAGGTGGGACACCGGATCAAAACACGGTAGCGTTTCCGGGTCGGCGATGCGCACTGCAGCCAGGTCGGCCAGTTTGCCGACTTCAATCGAGCCAACCTTGTTGTCTAGGCACATGGCACGGGCTGCATTGATTGTGGCCATGGCCAGGGCCTGATGCGCAGGCACTGCCGAAGCGTTGCCGCTGATGCCTTTGGCTAGTAATGCAGCCATGCGCATTTCGGAAAACATGTCCATGCGGTTGTTACTGGCGGCCCCATCAGTACCAAGGCCCACGCCAATATTCTCTTCCAGCAGCCTGGCGACAGGCGCAATGCCGCTTGCCAGTTTAAGGTTGGAGGTGGGGCAATGCGCTACATGGCAGCCATGCTCAGCCAGCATGCTCATTTCTTCAGGGATTAAGTGCACACAATGGGCGGCCACGAAATTAGGGCCGAGCAATCCTAAATTCAATAAACGCTGCAACGGCCGTAAGCCGAACTGCTCAACGCTCTGCCTGAGCTCATCCTCGGTCTCGTGTAAGTGCGTATGGATGCCTACACTGATCTGTTCAGCGTAGGTAATCACCTTAGCGAACGTCTGGTCAGAGATAGTATAAGGGGCGTGCGGCGCCAGGCTGCTACTCAGCAAAGGGTTATTGCGCCAGTTGTCGCGTGCATCCAGGCCTTTTTGCAGGTAGTCATCTGCATCGTTGGCATATGCCGATGCAAAATCCATCACCACCAGGCCCAGGTTAGCGCGCATGCCGGCTTGCGTCGCAGCTTCAGCAGTGCCCTGGGGGAAAAAATACATATCGTTAAAGCAGGTTACACCGCCACTGAGCATTTCAGCGCAAGCCAGTAAACTGCCATCCCTCACAAAACGTTCGGATACGAATTTTTGCTCGACCGGCCAGATATGCTGCTGCAACCATGGCATCAACGGCAGGTCATCGGCAAGACCCCGCATCAGGCTCATGGCCGCATGGGTATGCAGGTTGATCAACCCCGGGATCACTACATGTTCGCTCAAGCTGACTGTCTGCAATGGCTGGTAGCGTTGCCGGGCGATGTCTATAGGGAGTATGTCAAGGATGTTTGCGCCATCACAGACGATACTATGATGCTCAAGCAGCGAGCCTTCTGGAATAACAGGGATAACCCATCGCGCTTCAATGACTAGCGTTACTCGCCTGGGTAAGTGCATAGCCTGGTCAGTCTGGTTAATTGCCACTGTTTCCGAATTTACGGTTTCCATGAATTTTCTGCGCAAAAAAAGCCCCGCAATTGCGGGGCTTTTATTAAAACATAAAACTAGTTACTTACAAGCATTTTCAACGATTTGTTTCTCAGCAGTAATTTCTACACGACGGTTAGGTTGCAGGCACTCGATCAGTTTCTTACGGCCTTTAACATCATCGCAAGCCACTACTGGATCGCTTTCACCCTTACCGGCTGCTGTCAGGCGGTTAGCATCCACACCCTTGGACACCAGGTAATCCCTGACTTGGGTAGCACGACGCTCAGATAGCTTTTGGTTGTATTTATCAGAACCCAGTTTGTCAGTGTAACCAGTAACCAGTACTACGTCGATTTCTGGGTTTGCATTGATTTGTTCTGCTGCATTGTCCAATGTGTGCTTGCCATCCGCATTGATAGAGGCTTTATCGAAACCGAACAGCTTCTCTTCCTGAATCTTGATGGTCTTGAATGTTTCCTGGCATACAGGAGCAACTGGAGCTGGTTCAACTGCTGGCGTTGGCTCAGGAGTAGGCTCAACAGCGGCTACGGTTGGCTTAGGGGCACCAAAACGGAAGATTGCACCGAGGTTCAACTGAGTATTGTGGATAGTTTCAGTACCAGTACCTAATGCTGGGGTATCCAAATCTGCACGGCTCCAGATTTCACGGATATCAGCTTGTAAACCAAAAGTATCGGTTATCAGATATTGAAAACCAGCACCTACGTTAGCCATCCAAGAAGATTTTTTACCATCATATCCAGCAATATCATAATCCACATTGTTACGAGCAGCGCCAACACCGGCCAGTAAGAATGGGCGGAATTTTTCACGGCTGAAGAGGTATAACGCATCAACGCCCAACAGCGTTTGTTTGTATTTACCGCTTACACCATCAAGATCGTTGTTGGTACGTGTGTAACCGCCGCCAATTTGAACATCCCAATGCTCACTCAATTCTTTACCGATACGCAGGAAACCGCCGCCGCCAGTATTGTCTGCTTCCAGATCCTTGTCCGGGTGAACGATGCTCACGCCTGGAACTGCGTACCATGAACCCTGATAAGCGTCATCAGCAACTGCGTTAAATGCAATAGCACTTAAAACACCTGCAACTGCCATACCGATAATATTTTTCTTCATTACTTGAACTCCTGTGGATTAAAACATTGAAACTTAGTGGTTTGACTATACGGAAACCGCATTGGCATTGCAATCAGGCGCTTGGGAATCTTTGGCTACATTACCATAATTCGGCAATTCGTTGTATTTATGCAACATGGATTTTAATTTGGCAATTTTAATCGGCTCAATCCCTGCACGGCGGTTGAATTGGGCGCATGCCGCCCCGCGAAATCCCATGTACGTAGCGCCTAAATGTTTCAATGGAGAAATATGCGTTAATTGCAGAGATCCGGCGATCCCGGATTGCATCCCCATGCCATTTGCTTCAATAACAAACTGCCTCAGTTGCTCAATTGAAAGATAATCGACGAGGCTCTTTCCTTTTTTATGGAAAGTATCCAGCATCACGCCGTAGAAGCCTGCCTTCATAAAGATCGGCAATAGGCTCAGGTCGAGTTCAAGGTCGGCCGGTAAAACCGCGACTATTTTTATGCCGTCAAGTATTAATGGCTCCAGCGCATGGATGCACTCTAAATTTGCACTAGACGGGAAAAAGCCCACTTTGACGATATCGACGCCCGTGGTCGCCATTGCTTTCACATGGACGGTAAGCAACGCTGGCTGCATATCGAGGTCACCGATGGTCGCACTCACTGTTTTTCTGCCATCGATTATGCGCACTATTTCTCGCACAGTATCCAGTGGCAATGCGCCCAGTGCTCCCTGGGCGGGGTTTTTCAGGTCGACGATGTCCACACCTGCATCAAGCGCCCAAATAGCCTCTTCTACATTCGTGACACTGACCAGTAATTTTGTCACGCCAGATTTTCTCCATTCATGGCTGCACGATGATTCTCGACAGCCTCCATTAGCCAACACCATGCCTCAAGTTCGCGGGGCCCGGCTGTCTTATTAATGGCTATTTCTAGATAGCCGATTTCCGCGTTTATTTTCTCAGGTTCCAGCATATTAAGCCGGCTTACCAATACCGCCAATTCAACAACTGCAGCCTGTGCCCGGTTAAATCCCTGGAATGGCGCGTGATTCTCCTCATGCACCACCTTGAAATGCAGTTGCGGGCGTATAGCGTCTTCAATCATATTCACCAACTCAAGCTCATGGTGAGATAGCGCATTTCGAAGCACATGACCTTTGATTCGCGAGGCTGCGAACACGGGCCAATCACGACGCCCCGTGAGAGCCCCGGCGAATACGCGCACGTCATCGGTCATATTGAGCGTGGCCGTACGCTGAGACAGCAGGTTGTCCAGGCTTGCTGATGGACGGAATGGGGCGATCAGGATGAGGCCTTGTTGCTTGCGTACGCCGAATGGGGCGATGTGCGGATTCCCAGCCTGGTCCGTGCTGATGACGATACTTTCGAAAATCATGTCCGGTGCTTCTTGGTAATCCATAGGTTAGATCCGAGCGGTTAAATTCATGGTTGATTCACGACTCGGAACGCTTCATGCGTTTTTCCTTCATGGATGCATCGCGGTGGGCAACCCTTGCCTGCGGGTCTTTCTTTACAGTATTAATCCCCCACTCCAGCTCTTCATCCTGGCTGTAACGCTTTTTCAGCTGCCAAGCGATCTGCGCGCGCGCCAGTTCGACACCCAGGTAAAAAGCATGCGAAGCGTCGTTTTCTACACCTAAATGCGGATAAAGCTCGAAGGGGTCTATGCTGGTAAACAGCCCGTCCCGGTTGAATATATGCATGCCATCGGCACTCACCTGGATACGGAAGCTCGGGTCTTTGATCTGCGCGGCAAGCTCCGCGATTTCTTCGCTGGTATACGTAAATGGGCGCCTGTCATGCAATCCCAGCAGGCCATTGCTGTAATCGCGCGGTAAGCGCCTGTCCTCAGAAGCCGCATGCATGATGCGCCTGGCGATATCGGCCTCCGCAACTGCATTAACAGCATGTGGGCTTACCGATGTTGCCAGCACGGCATTAATATCAAGCTCTGCGATGATGCCGAAGAGGATAGCATTAATGCCTGTGGTATCGGCATCCGTCAGCTCGGTCAGGTTACCCACACCCATCATCACCTGTATATATGGGTATCGCTTACGCAATTTCTGGTAGCGCACGATGGATTCAGTGAATCCGAATGGAATCGGGTCGAGGATGGCATCGGCGATAAACGGCCTGCCCCTCTTCTGCATGCCCTCGATGGCCCTGTACAGGGAAGGCAGGCTACCTGTCTTGGCTGCGATGAGGATAGGCGTTGAAGCGACTTCGTCGGCGATCCACAATGTTTTCTCGGTCAGGCTGAGCAGGTAATCTGCACCGGCTTTCCCGGCAAGCAACAAATCCTCCGACTCAAGGGAATCCACGCTCACCTTGAAACCCTGCTCATGCAAAGCATGGATGGCATCGGCAAGATGCGGGAATGGCGTATTGGGCAAGCAACCGAGATCGATGACATCAGCACCCTGGCTACGATAATAATTAGCCCTGGCCACGATGGCCTCGACGGTCAGCTGGGGTGCCTCTACGATTTCAGCGAAAATATTGACCGTGTATTTTGAAAGGTCCGGTTGCTTGCCGCCCCTGCCGAAATACTGTGGCAGATCCTTGAGATCTTCCGGGCCTCGCTCTACAGGTATGCCGTATTTTTCTTCCAGCATGCGCAAATCACCTCGGCATAAACCCGGCAATACGATACGGTCTGCATCACCGGCATCGTGTAGACGCCTGACAATCAATTCCGGTGTCATGAGGGCGGCAACCGACACCCCAATCTGGGAAATGCGGTATTTAAAATCCGGGAGATGGGAGTCTGCAGACTGTATGCCTTGCAGCACCTTATGCAGGCTTTTTTCCGCCAGCTTACCGGTTAAGAAAAGGAGGCTCTCAGACATGCCAGCCTCGTTTGAATTGCCTGGTTTAGTTGCTGCATGTCGCCGGCGACAGTGGTTTCCTCGAATGTCTTGAGTTTTTCCATGTTATCGAGATCGATGCGGCGGGGATAGACCTTGACCATATGCTCGCGCGGAGCTTCAGACTCTATTTCAGGTTCGGTATCGCAGGCAAAGACGATACTGGGTACACGGCACTTCCCAGCCTGGGCATACATATTGGTCACCAGGTTGTCCGAAATGCCGCACACCATCTTGGCCACCGTGTTGGAAGTGGCGGGCGCGATGACGACCGTGTGGTATGCACCGTGGTAGAACAGCTCAACGGGAACCGAGCTTGCCGTCTTGTCCTGGTAGACGCGGCCTACGTTATGCTCATAGCCGTATTGCTTGAGGATTTCAGCAGCAGCCTTGCTCAGGAACAAATCCACATTGTCCAGCGTATGGATGATGGCGATGCATTCACGCAGGTAATGCCCGGAACCGGTTAGCGCCCACGCCAACCGCTGCTCATGAATGGGCTTCAATGCTAAGCCTCGAAAGGATGGCGCAGCACGATGGTCTGGTCGCGCTCAGGGCCAGTCGATACGATGGCCACTGGCACTTCGCATAGGACTTCCAGGCGTTTCAGATAATTACGTGCATTCAAGGGCAAGGCATCCCATTGGCTGATGCCAAAGGTATTTTCCGACCACCCCGGCATGCTTTCGTAGATAGGCACGCAACGGGCGAGATCATCCGCCCCCACTGGCAGCAGGTCTATGGTTTTACCGTCCAGCGTGTAACCGGTGCATATCTCCAGGTCGGCGATGCCATCCAGCACATCCAGCTTGGTGATGCAAAGCCCTGTCAGGCCATTGATACGGGCAGAACGGCGTAATGCAGCCGCATCGAACCAGCCGCAGCGGCGTTTGCGCTTGGTAACGGTGCCGATCTCACGGCCTTTGGTTGACATCTGGTAGCCTGGGCAGGCTTCCGACTCGATATCCAGTTCGCTGGGGAATGGCCCGCCGCCGACCCGCGTAGTGTATGCCTTGGTGATGCCGAGTATGTAATGCAGCATGTCAGGTCCCACGCCTGATCCTGCGGACGCCTGGCCTGCCACGCAATTCGAGGAAGTGACATACGGATAAGTACCATGATCCACGTCCAGCAAGGTGCCTTGTGCACCTTCGAACAACAGCTTGTCGCCGGCTTTGCTGGCTTCGTAGATAGCAGCCGATACATCGCCCACCATCGGCTTAAGCAAATCCACACGGCTCATGGCCAAATCCAGTTCCGACTGGTAATCCACGGCCTCGGTATGCAGGTACTTAGTCAGTACGAAGTTATGGTAGTCCATCACCTCGCGCAGCTTTTCTGCAAAGCGTTCGGGGTGGAACAAATCGTATACGCGCAATGCACGGCGCGCGACTTTGTCTTCGTAGGTAGGGCCTATGCCTTTGCCTGTGGTGCCGATTTTCTTGTCAATACCGCGCGCTGCTTCACGCGCCTTATCCAGCTTGACGTGGTACCCCATGATAAGCGGGCAGCCAGGGCTGACCATCAAGCGGTTGCGCACTTCTATACCGACTGCCTCCAACCCGCTGATTTCTTCCAATAAGTGGCCTGCATCTAAGACCACGCCATTGCCGATATAGCATTTGACGCCAGCGCGTACGATGCCGGACGGCACCAGGTTAAGCTTGTATTCACGTTGTGCATCGCCCTGGCCGATCACGAGCGTATGCCCGGCATTATGCCCGCCCTGGAATCGCACCACGCCCTGGGCGTGGTCGGTCAGCCAATCGACGATTTTCCCTTTACCTTCATCGCCCCACTGGGTGCCGATTACGACAACGTTCTTATTCATGTTTACTCATCAATGTGTTGTATTAATTAAGTTTAAAAGCGTATTAAACTGCAGAAATTACCTGCCAGCCATTATCCTGCTTGACCAGCTCACGATCGCAATTCAATTCATGGCGGTGCGCTTCATGGCCCGGCAGTTCCTGTATTACTACTTGCCCCTGGGCGCGGAGCGCTTCTATCGCTTGGGCCAAGCTGGCATCTTTGTCGTACGGCGCAAAGATAGCCTTCTGCAATTCCGCCAATGGCAGTGCAGTCACCACCCCACGCAAATCTAGGCTAAATCCTGTCGCAGGCCGCGCACGGCCGAATACCGAACCCACTTCATCGTAACGCCCGCCCAGCGCCAATGGCCCGGCATAACCCTGTGCATAGGCGGCAAAGACGACGCCACTATGATAGTGGTAACCGCGCAACTCGGCCAAATCGAAGCACACGTCTACGCCCAGGTCAGTCAGTGCATTGCCGATCTGCTGCAGATCTTTCAATGCCTGCTGTATGGCAGGACTTTTTGGTAGGCGTTGTTCAGTTTCACCCAGGATGGCAACACCCCCATTCAGTTCGGTCAGGCTGCACAAGGCTTCCAGGATCACACCGTCTAAACCGGCAGCCAGGCTACGCACTTCTGTCTGGTCTTTACTTTGTAATGCGGCATAGAGTGATTGCTCGGCAGATTTGGGGATATTCCCCATTTGCACAAGGCTCCTGAAAATGCCGACATGGCTGAAATCGATGTGCAACGAGCTGACGCCGGCCTTTTGCAAGGCCTTGATCATCAGGCGCTGGATTTCGATATCGCTTTCTACACTGGCATGTCCGAACAGTTCGGCTCCCAACTGGATAGGTTCGCGTGTTTGCGCAAGTCCATCCGGGTTGGTGCGCAACACACTGCCGGCGTAGCAAAGGCGTGTTACGCCTTGGTGGTTAAGCATGTGTGCATCGATACGTGCAGCCTGCGGCGTGGTGTCTGCACGCAGGCCCATCAGGCGACCGGTTAATTGATCGACCACCTTGAATGTAGCCAGATCAAGGTCATGCCCAACGCCGGTAATCAGCGATTCAAGATATTCCAGCATGGGCGGGATCACATACTGGTAACCATGCACCGCAAACAAGTCCAGCAAATCACGACGCAATTTTTCGATACGTGCAGCCTCAGCTGGCAGCACGTCTTCTATGTATTCGGGGAGTATCCAGTTGCGCATAAGGCTTATTAAAGTTCTTTAACTGAGGTGTGCATGAGCATGGGTTAAGATCATCGTGCGATGAGCAATATTGCCAGGCCAATTATCATGGAAACAAGGCCGACAAACCGGAGCTGGCCGTCCTTCAACGCGATCATGCGTTGAAATGTCTGCCGCCATGCGGCTGGCGCCAGCAAGGGCAGTAAGCCTTCAAGTACCAGCATCAGTCCAAGGGCCATCAGCAACGTTGTATTCAAGATTGAACTTCCACCCGTTTTATAAGCGCTAAATTAATTAGCTGTCGTTATAGTTGCGCTGAATCCAGATTGAACTGATCTAACCTCGATTCCGGCCTTAATCCGGCCGATTATTTCTTTGCGCCACCCGAGTTGCGCATGTATTTGAAGAAGTCTGAACTAGGCTCCAGCACCATCACATCGCTCTTGTTCTTGAAGCTATTGCGGTAGGCTTCCAGGCTGCGGTAAAACGCATAGAACTCAGGATTTTTGCTGTATGCCTGAGAGTACACTTCTGCAGCCTTGGCATCGCCCTGCCCTTTGGTGTTCTGGGCTTCACGGAAGGCTTCCGCGATAATCACTTCACGCTGCTTGTCGGCATCGGCACGGATCTTCTCAGATGCTGCAGAACCTTCCGAACGCAACTGATTCGCCACCCCTTTACGCTCGGCTTCCATACGCTGGTAGACGGATTCGCTTACCTTTTCCGGCAGGTCGACCCGTTTGAGCCGCACATCCAGGACCTGGATGCCCATCTGGCGGGAATCACGATCGGCACGTTGACGCAGGATTTCCATGATCTGCCCACGTTCACCCGATACCACGTCA
>Ga0247809_1000774_pt1 | contig 14382 bp, 15 predicted proteins | sample UWRJL104311B1_FD_180951 | JGI IMG/M metagenome (GOLD analysis project Ga0247809, IMG submission 180951) | Plant litter microbial communities from Arlington Agricultural Research Station in Wisconsin, United States - UWRJ-L104-311B-1 | ecosystem: Environmental > Terrestrial > Plant litter >...
AGCCCAAAAAAACCCGGCACGCCCGTCCTAGAGCAAGCGCTCGGGACAATCCACAGAAGCTGTGGATAACTCAGTGGACAACCGCCCTTGAACTCGCGCAAAGCCCTGTGGGACGGGGCTCGCAGTCAAACTGACGATTTTTTCACCAGTAAAAAAAAGCGATGTTTTTCATTGACTTAAATTTTCAATACAGGCACCCACTACGTCCGCGACCTGAATGACAGTGGGGTTACAGTCTGCGCAACTAATGTGCACAACTACCTTCGAGGCAGTTATATCGACGCACTTTTTCGGTACGTTTTTTCGCCAGTTTTGGGGATAAACCGGGAAAACCCTTGATCCAGGCAGATCGCGATCCGATGAGCGACAGTAACCACCGGTCGGAGTGTGAGCATTTGCAGGGCTCGCTACCCGGGCTGAATTATCTTTTTTGCTAACACACTTCCATTCTCAAATTCAATCCGTTAGTATCCGCGGCGTTAGTACCAAGCTGAAAGTCAATTCTGGTCGAACAAATCCTCGCGGTTAGCCTTCCCTCAAGAGAAGCCTCCACCGACAAAAGCGGATCGACCACCTCGATGGTTTCCAGGTAAACCTTGCGCCAACACAGCCTTCGAACATATGCGAAGGGTGTTGCGAAGCTCACTTACTCTGACCGAACCAGTCTGCAAATTGATCAGGATCTTCACCCCGGGCCCAGAACCTTTGCCCTTGATGTGTTGCCTGCCCTCCTAAGTACCTACCTGCCAGCCCAAGCGCGCCAATTATCAGCGCTTCAAACTGGCTGCTTTGTTCCAGTCGGGTTCTTCGTTCGACCAACGGTGGTCGTCGTCACTGGAACGTTTTAACTTTGCACGGCTCTTATCCGTGTCGCTTGTAGGAACACCCAATAATGACTACTCAAATCCATACCCAGGATGCAATCCGTACCCTAACCAACGCTTTTGCACCAATGAACTGCCTGATCATGGCCGCTCGCAAAGGCTGCTTCAGTTTCACTCTGGTCAACGAACACGGCATCGCTCGTCACAGCGAACGCCTGTACCCCGATCAATACTCCAGCGCAGAACCGCTGCAGGCCGTGATCGATCGTACCCGCCAGGCATTGATTGCCTGATACACCAGAAACACTGAAAAACCCAAAAGCCCTGCTCAAAAAGCAGGGCTTTTTATTGCCCGAGATTCCTCTTTTCCCCGGCTGCGGCTAAGCACTAACCGATATAACGGTTATAACTCGAAGCTGAAAATATTTTAAAAACAGACCTTTACAGCGCGAATATGACACTACACTTCAACTCAAGCGGCTTGTTCCGCTTCCGGCGAGCCTGATTCGATCCACCCGCTGCCAACGCTAAATTCAGGTTTCGCCGCCTACTTCATGTTTCGAGGGCATTATGGGTATCGCTGCCAGCGAACTGTGCCGTTATGTGATTCGTCCGACATTGATTTACCTCGGACGCCATAGCGCAACTGCCGAATCCTTGCTGCTGGGCATCGCCGCCAGTCAGTCAGCCCTTGGCTCCGCCCTGCATGACCGCCGTGGTCACGGCCTGTACCGAATCGCCGAACCCCGCCACCAGGCACTTTGGGATCACTACCTGGCACTGGATCCCGAACGGGCGAGCCTTGTCCGCGGACTGGCCAGCCAACATGCCTTTCTCAGCGGACCTCACCTGGAATTGACGGTTAATCTGCGTTACGCCACCGCCATCGCCTGGTTGCTGGTTGAAGAACAGAACACTCCCCTCCCCGCCGCCGATGACTTGTTGGGCATGGCCCGCATCTGGCGTCAGACCTTTCAGCCTCAAGGACGTCTGCGCGATTTCACCAGCGCTTGGCAAACCTGTGTTTCACCCCTGAATCAGGTCGCTTGCTGACCCACCAGTTTCACAAGATCGTGCAATCGGTCGCCAACATGGTCGGATTGTCCTACAAAACCGCTCTAATTCAAGGCATACAGCCTATAGCGCCGGGACGAAAATGTTGGTAATTTTCGCCCCGGTGATCACCTCGAGTTCGAACAATGAAAAAAGTAATGCTCAAAACTACCCTTGGCCTCGCCATTACCCTGGCATCCACCCAGATCTTTGCAAGTGGCTTTGCCGTTAACGAACAAAGCATCAGCGGTATGGGTACGGGTTTTGCCGGGCGATCTTCCTCTGCCGATGACGCAAGTACAGTTTTTGGCAACCCCGCCGGCATGTCCCGCATCAAGCGCGAGCAAGTCACCGGCGGTGTTGCGCTGATCGACGCACACACTGACATCAGCGACGCAAGCTCCTTCCCGAATGGCGGTAGCAACGACGGTGACATGGTTCCGTCTATCGCCGTGCCTATGGGCTACTACGTCAAGCCAATCGACGACCAGTGGGCGTTCGGGTTTGGCGTGTACGCACCGTTCGGTCTGGTAACCGACTACGAAAATGGCTTTGCCGGCCGTTACTTCGGCAGCAAGAGCGAAGTAACAATCGTGACCCTGCAACCGACTGTCAGCTACGCCTTCAATGACAAGGTTTCCATCGGTTTCGGTCCGACCATCAACCGCATCGACGGCACCCTGGAATCGAACCTGTCGATCACCCAAGCTGCGCCAGACGGCAAGGTCAAGATCACCGGTGACGACACCGCGTTGGGCTACAACATCGGCGTGCTGGTTCAAGCGACCGACAGCACTCGCGTCGGCCTGACTTACCACTCGAAAGTGGAGTACAAGCTCGAAGGCAACACCAAGGTCAATTACAACGTGCTGGGCCTGATCGGCCAGAATCCGAACCAGAAATACGACGCTTCGCTGGACCTGACCACACCTGAATCGGTGGACTTCTCGGTCACTCACCAGCTCGACGATCAGTGGACTCTTTACGCAGGCAGCACCTGGACTCGCTGGAGCCGCCTGAAAGACATCACCGTTGAAAACAGTGGCGTTCCAGGTGTGTTGAACGGCCAGTTCGGTACCATCACCGAAGAACAGAACTGGCACGACACCTGGGCTCACGCCATCGGTGCCTCCTACCAGTTGAACAAGCAATGGGTACTGCGTGGTGGTCTGTCCGTTGACCAGGCACCGACCAACAACGTCGACCGCTCCCCGCGCATCCCGACGGGCGATCGCAAGGCGTTCAGCCTGGGCGCAGGCTGGAGCCCGACCGACGACCTGACCATCGACGTGGCGTATTCGTACCTGCGTGAAGATTCGGTCAAGGTCAACAACAGCAACGACCGTGGCCAGACCTACAACGCCAAGTATGAAAACTCGGCGAACGGTTTCGGTCTCGGCGCGACCTACCGTTTCTGATGATTCACGGCGAGCCTGAACCACTCGCCGACCGAATCAAAAAAGCCCCGCTCTCTGCTACAGAGGCGGGGCTTTTTAGTGGGCGTTGATCAGGGCTGGGACGCCAGGGCTCGCTCCACCGTTGCAATAAACTCGGGATCATCGGGTTTGGTCAGGCTGGAAAAACTCGCGATAACGTTGCCCTTGCGATCGATCACGTATTTGTAGAAATTCCACTTCGGCGCGCTGGTCTGTTTGGCCAGGACCTTGAACAGGTGCGTCGCGTCTTCGCCTCGCACAGCTTGCGGTTCGGTCATGGTGAAGGTCACGCCGTAATTCACGTAACAGACCTTGGCCGTCTCGGCGGTATCCTTGGACTCTTGCTTGAAATCGTTGGACGGAACGCCAATCACCTCCAGCCCCTGCCCCTTGAAGCGCTGATTGAGCGCCTCAAGGCTTTTGAACTGCGGGGCGAAACCGCAGTGGCTCGCGGTATTGACCACCACCAGTGGTTTACCCTCAAACCGCTGGCACAGGTCGATGGATTCCTTGGCGCGCAGCTTCTGCAATGAGCCTTGCAACAGCTCCGGGCATTCGCCTGCGTGGGCCAGCCCGGTAATCGCCATCAGCAACGCGGGAACTGCAATCCAGCGCATCAGCATATCGGTGCTTCCTTGATAAGTCGTCAAAAACGAAGTTACTCGCCCTTGCCGCTCGCTAGCAAGCACCCATGCCCAACTGCATCAGCGCCAAACCGCCCTGATGCCATCCCCACCACGACAACGCCAGCAGCAAGGCGCAGATGGCCGCTACAGCGATACGCGGCCACAGACGGCTCATATCGCACTCATCTGCGATTGCAGACGCGCTACCGGCTGCTCACGTACCGGCCAGTTCAGGGCAGCTGCCAACAGGCTCAAGAGAATTGCCACTTGCCAGATCAAGTCATAGCTCCCGGTTCGGTCATACACCACCCCGCCCAACCAGCCGCCGAGAAATGAGCCGAGCTGGTGAAACAGGAAAACAATCCCACCGAGCATGGACAGGTTTCGCACACCGAACAAGGTCGCCACGGTGCCGTTGGTCAATGGCACCGTCGACAGCCACAGAAACCCCATGGCCATGCCGAACAGGTACGCCGTGGTCGTCGTTACCGGCGCCCACAGGAACAACGCAATCACCACCGCCCGCAGCACGTACAAACCCGTGAGCAAACGCGGTTTCGACATACGCCCGCCGAGCCAGCCGGCGGTGTATGTACCGAAGATGTTGAACAACCCGATCAGCGCCAGCACCGTGGTGCCGACAGATGCCGGAAGGTGCTGATCCACCAGATAAGCCGGTAAATGCACGCCGATGAACACCACCTGGAAACCGCACACGAAGAAACCGAACGCCAACAGCCAGAACCCCGAGTGAGAGCACGCCTCATGTAGCGCTTCGGAGAGGGTTTGTTCATGGCCGAGGACCGGCAGCGGCTTATCCTTGAGCATGCTCACCAGTGGCACGATCAACGCCACCAACAAGCCCAGCACCAGCAACGCGGCAGACCAGCCAAGCCAACCGATCAAGCCCAACGTGCCCGGCAACATCGCGAACTGACCGAACGACCCGGCCGCACTGGCGATGCCCATGCCCATACTGCGCTTCTCGGGCGGTACTGCACGGCCGACCACGCCGAGGATCACCGAGAACGAGGTGCCGGACAGGCCGATGCCAATCAACAGGCCTGCGCTCAGTGACAGTGTCACGGCAGAATCAGACAGCCCCATGCACACCAGACCCAGGGCATACAGCACGCCACCGACCAGCACCACTTTCGCCGCGCCGAAGCGGTCGGCCAGCGCACCGGTAAAGGGCTGCGCCAAGCCCCAGATCAGATTCTGCAAGGCGATGGCAAACGCGAACGTCTCACGCCCCCAACCGAATTCGGCACTCATCGGCGCCAGAAACAGCCCGAAGCCGTGGCGCACGCCCAAAGACAACGCAAGGATCAGCGCACTCCCCAACAACACCCAACCGCAAGTACGCCACATCGATGTCATGTCTTATTCTCCGGTAGCGGGTATATACCCGCTTAATATCGGAAAAACCGGCGTCAGGCCAGTTCGTCCAGCAGTCGCAGCAAGGTTTCGCGTTTCTCGGCGCCCAGTCGGTCAATCAACCCCTGCTGGGCCGCTTCCCAGGCCGGCAAGGCGGCCTTCAGACGTTCGGCACCGGCGTCGGTCAGTCGGACGATGCGATTGCGCATGTCTTCGCCCTCGACCAGCATCACCAGCCCTTCGCCTTCCAGCACCCTTAAATTGCGCCCGAGGGTGCTGCGGTCCAGCCCCATGGCTTCGGCGAGGGTGGAAATACTGGGTTGATCCAGACGCTGCAAATTGCACAGCAAAGAATACTGGGCAACGTTGATCCCGAAGCCGTCAAGAGCGCCGTCGTAATGCCTGCTGACGCCACGGGCGGCGCGACGCAGGTTGATGCATAAACATTGGGAGTCGAGCATGGTGCGTGTATATACCCGTGGCTGTGTTAAATCAAGTTACAGATGGGTTTAATCAGAAGTTTGGAGAGAGTGGCAGGCCGCTTTCGCGAGCAGGCTCGCTCCCACATTCGACCGCATTCTCTCTGGAGGAACTTGGTTAAATGTGGGAGCGAGCCTGCTCGCGAAGGGGCCAGCATATCCTGCACACAACCCATCAGACCAACGCCAATCCTACCAACACCGCCATCTCCAGCAACTCCAGCATCGCCCCGGCCGTGTCCCCCGTCGTCCCGCCCAATCGACGCAGCATCACCTGCCTCAGCCATGCGAAAACCACTGCCGCCAGCACCAGCGCCCAAACACCACTGAGTCCCGCAATCAGCACACACGCCACCGCACTGACCGCCAACACCTGCCGGCCAGCCATCCGCGGCAGATGATCCGCCAGTGCCTGCCCCAACCCGCCAGCACGCACATAGGGCGTCGTCAGGAACAAACCCAGCATTGCGCTGCGGCCGATCAGCGGAACGATGATCAGAAAAAGACTGTGCTGCTGCTCGATCAACGCCAGCAACGCAGCAAATTTAAGCAACAACACCAACACCAGCGTTACCACGGCGATCGGCCCACTGCGCGGGTCTTTCATGATCGTCAGCGTGCGCTCACGGTCACCAAAACCACCGAGCCACGCGTCGGCGCTATCGGCCAGACCGTCCAGGTGCAATGCACCGCTGAGCAGGACCCAAACCGTCAGCAACAACGCGGCATGCAGCAACAATGGCGTGCCCAGCAACAGCCAGTTCAATGCCCACAGAATCGCGCCGAACAGCAGCCCCACCAGCGGATAAAACAGCAGCGAGCGCCCCAGTTCCTGAGGTGTTGGCATGCCCGGCAGGCGAATCGGCATACTGCTCAGGAATTGCAGGGCGATCCAGAAAGGCAGCATGGTCAGATCGATTCCTTGAGAAGGACGCCGGGTTCGACACTCAACGAAAACAACGAGCCATGAGCGACTTCGACATTGAGCAACTGCTCACGCGGCAATCCCCGAGCTTGCGCCAGCAATAAACGCATGACGCCGCCATGGCTGATCAACAGGACGCGCTCGCCAGCGTAGGCCACTGTCAGGCGTTCGATGGCCCCCACTACCCGTTTGGCAAAGTCCGCCACCCGTTCGCCGTCCGGCGGTGTGAACGAATAAGGATCAGCCCAGAACTGGCCCAATGCCTCGGCATCGGTTTCCATCAACGCAGCTGCGCTCTGCCCTTCCCAGGCACCGAAATGCAGTTCTTGCAGGTCTTTGTCCAAGTGCACCGGCAACCCCAGTTGCGCGCCGAGCTCTTCAGCAAACCGCGCGCAACGCTGCAAGGGCGAGCTGACCAATCGATCCCACGGCCCCTGGTCCAAAACCGCCGCGCGCATCTGCTCCCAGCCTTTGGCGGTCAGCGCGTCATCGAGGCTGCCACGCAATCCGCCACCGAGTTCGGTCTCGCCATGTCTCAGCAGGTCCAGATGCGAGGTCATACCGGACGGTCCGCAACAGCGGCTTCGGCGAAAGTCGCCATCTGCCCGTGAAGGTCGCAGGCCAGACGCAACAACGGCACGGCCAACGCCGCACCGCTGCCCTCGCCCAGACGCAGCCCCAGATCCAGCAGCGGTTCGGCGTTGAGGGTTTCCAGCACATGACGATGGCCAGGCTCGGCACCGCGATGGCTGAACAGCAGCCACTGACGACAATCAGGATTCAAGCGCACCGCCACCAATGCCGCGACGCCGCAAATGAACCCGTCGACCAGCACCGCCACGCCTTGTTGCGCACACGCCAGATACGCGCCAACCAGCGCGGCAATTTCAAAGCCGCCGAGATTGAACAGCGTCTGCAAAACATCCCCGCGCTGAGCACTGTGCAGTGCCAACGCACGCTCGATGACCTGAGCTTTGTGGCTGACGCCCGCCACGTCCAGACCGGTACCCGGCCCGGCCAGATGCACCACCGGGCAATCGAGCAAGGCACAAGCCAATGCACTGGCTGCCGTGGTGTTGCCGATGCCCATTTCGCCGCCGATAAACAACTGCGCCCCGGCTGCGATGGCGCGCTGCACGCTGTCACCACCGGCCTGTAAGGCGAGTTCGCCCTGCACTGTCGTCATGGCCGGACCTTTGACGAAATTCGCCGTGCCGGGACCAACGTTCAAGTGGCGCACACCGGGCAGATTCAAGGTCGGCGTCACTGTGCCCAAATCAACCACCTCAAGGGAAGCGCCCAACTGTCGCGCCAACACACTGATCGCCGCGCCGCCAGTGACGAAGTTGTGCAGCATCTGCCCGGTGACTTCCTGAGGAAACGCCGACACGCCTTCAGCCACAACACCATGGTCACCGGCAAAAATTGCGATCCACAGCTGATCCAGACTTGGCTTGACCTGCCCCTGCAACCCGGCCAATTGCACCGCCACCGACTCCAGTCGACCGAGCGAACCGGCTGGCTTGGTCAGTTGCTGTTGACGCGCCTGCGCCTGTTCGACGGCTTGCGCATCGATCACTTTGCACGGGTTCAGCCACCAGGATTGAGTCATAACGCAGTTCCTTTCAAAGTCAGGGGCAGGCCAGCGACGGTCAGGACGACACGCTCGCAACGCTCGGCCAGGGCTTGATGCAGCCAACCGGCTTCATCGACGTAGCGGCGAGTCAATTCGCCCAACGGCACGACCCCCATTCCGGTCTCGTTGCTGACAAAAATGATTTCACCCGGCAGCGAGACCAGGCAGTCCAACAGCGCTTCGCGCTCAGCGTTGAGGCGTTCGGCGTCGTCGAGCAACAGCAGGTTGGTCATCCACAGCGTCAGGCAATCCACCAGCAGGCAACGGTTGGCGCTGGCGGTTTCGCGCAGGACGCGGGCGAGTTCGACCGGTTCTTCAATCAGTGCCCATTCAGCAGGACGTCGGGCGCGGTGATGGGCGACGCGGTCGTTCATTTCACCGTCCAGCGGTTGGCTGGTGGCGATGTAGGTCACGGCCAATTGGCTGTCGGTGGCGAGTTTTTCCGCCAAGCGACTTTTGCCGGAGCGGGCGCCGCCGAGGATAAGTTGGAGCATGGTTCATAACCTTTAAATTGGCGGTGTGGCGACTGGCGTCATCGCGAGCAGGCTCGCTCCCACATTGGATTTTCAGCGAACATAAAATGTGTGCTCAACGCCGCTCAACTGTGGGAGTGAGCCTGCTCGCGATGAAGTCACCTCAAATCCCGCAGAGCTCACGCAACAGCCGCGTATCCAGATGCTGCTCCACCAGATCCGCCAGCCGCTCGATATCGCGTTCGCGCAATGCGTGGTAATCGACCTCCTGCACCGCCTGCAAACCCGCCCAACGCAACAACGCACTGCACGCCGCCGGCGACTCGAACAGACCATGCAGATAGGTACCGAATATCTGCCCATCCACACTTAGTGCACCATCGCAGCGACCATCGTCCAGCTGCACGGCAGCGTTTTCCAGCGCCGGCCCGGTGGTCACGCCCGCATGGATTTCATAGCCGCAGACGGCAGCATCTTCCAGGGCCAGACGACCGCGCACATTGCGCAACTGCTTCTCTTCTTCGAGCTGCGTTTCGAACGCCAGCAAGCCCAGACCGGCACTGGAACCCGGTACGCCTTCCAGGCCCAATGGGTCGTGCACCTGTTCACCGAGCATTTGCAAACCGCCGCAAATCCCCAGCACTTTGCCGCCATAGCGCAGATGGCGACTGATCGCTGAATCCCAGCCATTGGCCCGCAAATACGCGAGGTCGCTGCGTACGCTTTTCGAGCCGGGCAGGATGATCAGATCGGCCGGCGGGATCGCCTGGCCGGGTCCGATGAATTGCAGGTCCACTTGCGGATGCAGGCGCAGTGGATCGAAGTCGGTGTGATTGCTGATGCGCGGCAATACCGGCACCACGACTTTCAGTACGTGGTCTGCCTTGTCGGTCTGGCGCTGATCGATGCCGTCTTCGGCCTCCAGATGCAGGTCCATCACGTAAGGCAGAACACCGATCACCGGTTTTCCGGTGCGTTCTTCGAGCCAGTCGAGGCCGGGTTGCAGCAAGGCGATGTCGCCGCGAAAACGATTGATGATGAAACCTTTGATGCGCGCCTGTTCCGTCGGCGACAGCAACTCCAGCGTGCCCACCAGATGCGCGAAAACCCCGCCGCGATTGATGTCGGCAATCAACACACCGGGCAATCCACCGCTTCGGCAAAGCCCATGTTGGCGATATCGCCTGCACGCAGATTGATCTCGGCCGGCGAGCCCGCACCTTCGACCATCACCACCGGATACGCCGCACTCAAGCGCTCGTGGGAGGCCAGCACCGCTTGCATGGCGATGGCTTTGTAGTCGTGATAGGCGACCGCGTTCATCGTCGTGACGGCGCGACCATGAATGATCACTTGGGCGCCGGTGTCGCTGTTGGGTTTGAGCAGCACCGGGTTCATGTCGGTGTGCGGTTCAAGGTTGGCGGCCTGGGCCTGCACGGCTTGCGCGCGACCGATTTCGCCCCCGTCAGCGGTCACCGCGCTGTTGAGCGCCATGTTCTGCGGTTTGAACGGTACAACACGCACACCCTGACGCACCACCCAGCGACACAGCGCTGTCACCAGTGTGCTTTTACCGGCGTCAGACGTGGTGCCCTGCACCATAAAGGTAGTCATTGTGCTTCCTTGACGTAGGCTTCAAAGGCTCGGGTCAGGCGTGTCCAGTCCGCTTCGTCGGCGGGCAAGCCAAAACGAAGGCTGCTGTTGTGTGGGAACAAGCGCAGCAAAATCCCCTGTCGAGCCATGAACCCATACAGTTGTTCGGCCTGATCGGTGATCAGCCATTGGAACAAGGCGCATCCGCCCTGCGGCTTGAATCCGAACTGCTCCAGCAGCCGCGTCAGACGTTCGCTGGCTTCTTCACTGCGCTGGCGTTGGCGGACGTGACCTTCAGTGTCCAGCAGACAGGCCTGGCCAATCACTCGGGTCGGCCCGCTGACCGCCCACGGCCCGACTTGCTCGGCGAGCAAGTTGAGCAGTTTGCGTTCCGCCAGCACAAACCCCAGCCGGACACCGGCCAGACCGAAAAACTTGCCGAACGAACGCAACACGATCAAGCCGACCTGATGGGTAAACGGCGCCACACTCAACTGCGGCGTGTTGTCTATGAACGCCTCGTCCACCACCAGCCAACCACCACGCGAAGCCAGTCGAGTGTGCCAGTCGAGCAGACGATTCGGGGTCAGGCTCAGGCCGGTCGGGTTGTTCGGGTTAACCACTACCAGCACGTCGAGGCTGTCGATAAAGAAGTCGACTTCCTGCTCCAGAACCTCACGCACGATATAGCCACAGCGTCGCCAGGCTTCGGCATGTTCGGCGTAACATGGCGACAGCACGCCGACCTTGCCGGCGCGCCGTAAACGCGGAAGTAGCTGGATGGCCATTTGCGAACCCGCCACCGGCAGCACTTGAGGCGCGCTGTAATAGTCGCAGGCCGCCTGCTCCAGACCGTCTCCGGTTTCCGGCAAACGTGCCCAGGCGCGCAGCGGGATGTCCGGGACCGGAAATGGCCAGGGCGCCAGGCCACTGGACAAGTCGAGCCAATCGGCTTCTGCGATGCCGTATTCGCGCGCTGCCTTGCGCAATCGACCACCGTGCTCAAGCATAAAATTCAGCCCCCACGCAGAGAATCAGCAACCATAAACATACCCCGCGCTGAACCAATTGCCAGCCACGGTCAATGGAATCGGCATCCGCCGGCTCTCCTTCGCCCAGTTGTGGACGCTGATGCAATTCACCGTGATAAATCGCTGCCCCGCCCAACTCGACGCCCAATGCACCGGCGCCTGCCGCCATCACCGGACCAGCATTAGGGCTGTCCCAAGTGGGGCCTTGGGTACGCCAGCATTTCAACGCCAGGCGGGTTTTGCCCAGCAGCGCGTAGGTTAATGCCACCAAGCGTGCGGGAATGTAGTTGAGGACGTCATCGATCTTCGCCGCCGCCCAGCCAAATCGCTCGAAACGTTCATTGCGATAACCCCACATCGCATCCAGTGTGTTGCTCAAACGGTAGAGCACCACACCGGGCGCACCGGCCACGGCAAACCAGAACAGCGCAGCGAACACTGCATCGCTGCCGTTCTCCAGCACCGATTCAGTGGCCGCACGGGCGACTTCGGTTTTATCCAGTTCACTGGTCTGGCGACTGACCAGATAACCCACACGTATGCGCGCCTCTTCCAGGTCATCACTGCGCAGGGCTTTGGCCACCGGCTCGACGTGCTCGCCGAGGCTGCGCATGCCGAGGGCGCAATACAGCGCGAGGATCTCAACGACCCAGCCGACATAAGGCGCCCAGGACAATGCCGTGGCGAGCAAGGTCAGCGGCACTACCGCGATCACCCACGCGGTGACGCCATGGCTGCGCCAGCCGCGACCACCGCCGTTGAAACGTTGCTCGATGCGCTCGGCAAAATTGCCAAACGCCACCAGCGGATGCCAGCGTTTGGGTTCGCCCAGCAGCGCGTCCAGCGCAACCGCGGCGACACTCAATAACGCCACACTCATTGCTTCACTCCCCAATAATTTTCATACAGCAACTCACTGAGCGGACGCGCTTGCGCCCACCCTTCGAGTACCAGCATCGGCGCTGGATAGAATTCTTTCACCGGCCCCAGACAAAGAACCGCCAATGGCTTGGCTCCGGCCGGCAAGCCCAGCAGGTCCGCCAATGCTTGCGGCTCGAACAGCGACACCCAGCCCATGCCCAGGCCTTCGGCGCGAGAGGCCAGCCACAGGTTTTGAATCGCACAGGACAACGAGGCCATGTCCATTTCCGGCAAGGTGCGCCTGCCGAAGATGTGGCGCTCGCGATCGTCCATCAGCGCCGCGACGAGCACCTCGGCGCAATCGTTGATGCCTTCGACCTTGAGCTTCATGAATTCGTCGGTGCGCTCGCCAAGAGCTTCGGCGGTGCGGATGCGTTCGTCTTCCACCAGCGACTGGATCTTGCAGCGCAGGGCTCGGTCACTGATGCGGATGAAGCGCCAGGGCTGCATCAGGCCGACACTCGGCGCTTGATGCGCGGCTTCGAGCAGGCGCCGCAATAGTTCAGGCTCGACGGTGCCGCCGCTGAAGTGACGCATGTCGCGGCGTTCGGCGATGGTGCGGTAGACCGCTGCGCGTTCGGCTTCGGAGAAGGCGTTGTCGCTCATGGCCTCATCGCGGGCAAGCCCGCTCCCACAGTGGATCGCATTTCTTCAGGCAACCCACTTACCAATGTGGGAGTGAGCCTGCTCGCGATGGCGGTCCCAAGGTCAGGTGCAAACAATGCGGCTACAGCGGTGGGATTGGACGGAAAATAAAAGTGCACATAAGAAGCCGTCATCCGCCCCTCACGATAAACCGCCTCCGCCCCCCGTCCACCATTCGGACTCAGGCCCCGCGCAATCGGCTCAAGCTCGGTACTGGTCAGCGAATGGTGATACGTGTGTCCACGCAACGCACCTTCCGGCAGTTCGACCGCTTGCAACGCCAGCGCCGCCAGACGCTTTTGCATCACTGCATCGCCTTTGAGCAAACCTGCCAGTTCGGCGCGAGCACCTTCGACATCAGTCAATGAGTCGAGCAGATACAACATGCCGCCACACTCGGCGAGCAACGGTTTACCCGCCGCATGGTGTGCGCGAATCGCATTCAGCATCGAGGTGTTTTGTGACAGCGCCACATGGTGCAATTCCGGATAACCGCCTGGCAGGTAAAGGCTGTCGGCTGCCGGTAATTCGCTGTCGCGGATCGGTGAGAAAAACGACAGCTCGGCGCCCATGGCTCGCAGCAAATCCAGGCTCGCGCCGTAGGTAAACGCAAACGCTTCATCACGGGCCACAGCAATTCGCACACCCGCGAGCAACGGTTCGGCAGCGATTACATCCGGGGCTGAAAATTCCACCGCCGGCGGCAATGCCACTTCGCAACTACTGGCCAACGCATCGGCCGCCGCATCCAGGCGCAGATCGAGATCATTCAGCTCACCGGCCTGAACCAGCCCCAAGTGGCGACTCGGCAATTCGATCCCGGTTTCCCGCGACAAAGCGCCGTACCAACGCAAACCTTCCGTCAGGCTGCCTTCGAGCAACTGCGCGTGACGCAAGGTGCCAACACGGTTGGCCAATACACCGGCAAACGGCAAATCCGGCTGATACTTCGCCAAGCCCAACGCCAACGCACCAAAGGTCTGGGCCATGGCGGTGCCGTCGATCACCGCAAGCACCGGTACACCAAAGTGCCGCGCCAGGTCGGCGCTGGACGGCGTACCGTCGAACAGCCCCATGACGCCCTCGATGAGGATTAAGTCGGCTTCAGCGGCGGCTTCCCACAACAGTCGACGACTTTCCTGCTCGCCAACCATCCACATGTCCAGTTGATACACCGGCGCACCGCTGGCGCGCTCGAGAATCATCGGGTCAAGGAAGTCCGGACCGCATTTGAACACGCGCACCTTGCGCCCCTGATTGCGATGCAAACGGGCCAGGGCGGCGGTGACGGTGGTCTTGCCCTGACCGGAAGCCGGCGCGGCAATCAGGACCGCCGGGCAATGACGTGGTTGACTCACAGCTC
>Ga0247809_1000775_pt1 | contig 14371 bp, 8 predicted proteins | sample UWRJL104311B1_FD_180951 | JGI IMG/M metagenome (GOLD analysis project Ga0247809, IMG submission 180951) | Plant litter microbial communities from Arlington Agricultural Research Station in Wisconsin, United States - UWRJ-L104-311B-1 | ecosystem: Environmental > Terrestrial > Plant litter >...
CAGAGTGTTTTTGCTAAAATAAGTGAAAAAGATTATCTGATTAATCTGCCATACCAGTCTTACGATTACATTATTTTGTTTCTGCGTGAAGCCGCGATTGACCCGAAAGTGACCGATATACAAATTACCTTATATCGTTTGGCCGAAAATTCAAAAGTGATTAATGCCTTGATAAATGCTGCAAAAAATGGCAAAAATGTTTCTGTGTTACTGGAACTTAAAGCAAGGTTCGATGAACAGGCGAACATTTTCTGGACAAGCAGATTGATGGAAGAAGGTGTAAAAGTGAATTATGGCTTAACAGATTATAAAGTGCATTCTAAAATTTGTTTAGTTAAACGGATTGAAAAGGACAAGCCAGTTTATTACGCCAATTTAGCCACAGGAAATTTTAATGAGAAAACCGCAGGATTGTATTGCGACCATAGTATTTTCACAGCTAAGAAGGAAATTACAAATGATTTGGTAAAGCTTTTCGATGCATTATCAAAAAGAACAGTTACCAAAGGATTTAAACACCTAATTGTTTCTCCTTTGGAAAGCAGATCGAGGCTAATCAATTTTATTAACAGGGAAATAAGAAATGCTAAAGCTGGCAAGCTTGCATATATTCTTTTAAAAGTCAACAGCTTGGCCGATGAGGGGATTATTAGTAAACTTTATGAAGCCAGTAATGCAGGTGTTAAGATTCAACTTATAATAAGAGGAATTTGCTGTCTTGTTCCGGGCGTAAAAGGCTTTAGCGAGAATATTACTGCAATAAGCATTATAGATAAATTTTTAGAACATGCCAGGGTATATATTTTCAGCAACAATGGCAAAAACGACATGTATTTATCTTCTGCAGATTTGATGAGCAGAAACTTTGAACATCGGGTAGAAGTCGGTTTTCCGGTTTTGGATCCAGACGTAAAACAGGAAATTCAGGATATTATTGATTTGCAGCTGCAAGACAACACAAAATCAAGGCAAATTAATGCACAGAATAATAATAAATACCATAAAAACAGGCTAAGTAAAAAAACACGGGCACAGGTAGATATTTACAATTACCTGAAAACAAAGCATCAATAATATGTTAAGATATGCAGCTATCGATATCGGTTCAAATGCGGTAAGGTTACTTATCGCTGATATCAGTAAACAGGACGGATTATATAAGTATAAAAAAAATACATTGATTCGAGTGCCTTTGCGTTTAGGTGATGATGCGTTTTTAGATCAAAAAATATCTCCAAAAAAAACTGGTGATTTGGTAAAAACAATGGTTGCATTCAGGAATTTAATGGACGTTTATCACGTTACGGAATACCTGGCCTGTGCAACATCGGCAATGCGTGAAGCTTCTAATGGACAGGAAATTGTTAAACTTATTAAGGAAGAAACCGATCTTACACTCGAAATTATTGAAGGCCAGCGTGAAGCAAATATTATTTATGCTAATCACATTGAACAGGATTTAGATGAAAACAGAACTTATTTATATATAGATGTCGGCGGAGGTAGCACAGAGCTTTCGGTTTTTGTTAAAGGCATACCTGAAGCATCAAAATCTTTTAATATCGGCACCATACGGATGCTCGATAACCAGGACAAGGAAGAAACCTGGGACGAAATGAAAGACTGGGTTAGAGAAAACACTAAAGGCCATAAACACCTTGCCGGTATTGGAACGGGTGGTAATATCAATAAGCTTTTCCGCATGGCTGATGAAAAAGATGGTGCACCTATGTCGCTGCAAAAATTAAACGCCCTGTATAATCGCCTGATAAGTTATTCATTAAAGGAAAGAATTCATGTTCTGGAATTAAATCCAGATAGAGCAGATGTTATCATTCCTGCTTGTGAAATTTATTTAACTTTAATGAAATGGACCGGTATTAAACAGATTTACGTACCAAAGGTTGGTATGGCTGATGGTATTATTAAACTCCTCATTGAAGAGAAATTGAATTAGTTATTAATATTTCATTTAATAAAAAAACGGAATAATTCAATGGAATATCCCGTTTTTTTATTTGAAAAGTCTTGTGGATTTACTTGCCGCAAATCGCTACGAGTTAATTTTCAAGCAATTTAGTTGCTGCTTCGTCTACAAACCAGGTTAATTTCCCATCGATAGGATTTATTAATTGCGCAGGATAGGTGTCGAAATCTTTTTGTTCATCGCCAATAACATGGCTCAATGCTTCGGCTTTATTCTCTCCAAAGGCCAGGAAAGCAATATTTTCGGCTTTGTTAATTAAAGGAGCCGTTAAACTTATACGATAAGCGTTTAGCTTTTCTACAAAAACAGATGCAACATTCACTTCTTCGTCTTTAACCAGTGTGGTATGTGGGAAAATAGAAGCGGTATGTGCATCATCGCCCATACCCAATAAAATTAAATCAAAAACAATGTCATTTCCAGCAAAGTGTTTGTCGATGGCTTTCTTATATTCAATAGCAGCTTTTTCAGGAGCTAAAGTCGTATCAACATAAAAGATATGGTCTTCTGCAATATTCAGATTATCGAAGAAATTTTTCTTCGCCATCAAGCCATTATAATTATCATCTGTTGACGGTACATTGCGTTCATCTCCGAAGAAAAAATAGACTTTTTCCCAATCAATTCTGTCTTTACAATCTATGGATAGTAGTTTGTACAACTCTTTTGGTGAATTACCACCTGTCAAAACAAAATTAAACCGGTCATTATCTTCGATTGCCATCTCAGCAATTTTAATAACATAGTCTGCTAAGTCCTGATTTAATTCTTCGGGTGTTTTGTAAATAAGTAGATTCATGTTTTATAAGGTAACGTTATTGCGAGGCACGACGCGATCTTTAACCAATTGCAATTTTACTACCGCATTAAGATTGCTTCGCACTTCACAATTATGAGTTTTGTATTAGTCTTTATTCTTTAGGGGTAAATTGAACCAGTGGAATCCATCTCTCGCAATAAGTGCTTCCGCTTCTTCAGGACCCCAGCTATCGGCAGGGTAATTAGGGAAATTGATTGATTTTTTACTTTCCCAGGTATTTAAAATCGGCATAACCAATTCCCATGCGGCCTCAACCTGGTCGCCTCGCATAAATAATGTTTGGTCACCCATCATGGTATCAAGCAATAAAGTTTCATAAGCCTCAGGTGTATCACCTTCGTAAGTACCTTTGTAATCGAAAACCATATCCACCGGATTTAAAACCATATCCAAACCAGGTCTTTTTGCCTGAACCTGCAAACGAATGCTCATTTCCGGTTGGATGCTGATAACTAATCTGTTTTGTACCCAGTTTTCGGTAACGTCAGAAGAGAATATCTGATGTGGAACGTCTCTGAACTGAATGGTGATTAAAGACGATGTCTGGTTTAAACGTTTGCCCGTCCTTAAATAAAACGGGATGCCCTGCCATCTCCAGTTATCAATATGGAATTTCACCGCTGCGAAAGTTTCCGTATTAGAATGCGGATCTACACCTTTTTCCTGGCGATAACCCGGTACTTCTTTTCCTTCTACCCAGCCTTTGCTATATTGACCACGAACGGTTCCAAAACGAATATCTTCAGAAGAAAACGGACGCATTGCTTTTAAAACCTCAACTTTCCGATTTCTGATTTCATCTGCGTCAAAAGTGATTGGGGCTTCCATACCGATTAAACAAAGCAATTGCAGTAAGTGATTTTGAATCATATCCCTTAACGCACCTGCACCTTCGTAATAACCTCCTCTGTCCTGAACACCAAGCTGCTCCGTTACTGAAATCTGAACATGGTCTATGTAAGAGCGGTTCCACAATGGCTCAAATAAAGCATTCGCAAAGCGGAAAGCCATCATGTTTTGAACGGTTTCCTTACCTAAATAGTGATCGATGCGGTAAATTTGTTTTTCAGTAAAGATTGTACTTAAGAGTTTATTCAACTCTTTAGCCGATTCTAAATCATGACCAAAAGGTTTTTCGATTACGATACGGCTGTTGTCTTCATTTTGTGTTAATTTATATTTCTGCAAACATTCTGCAATAACAGGGAAGAAGTTAGGGGCGACCGCCAGATAATAAATGACCTGGGTATTTGCACCATATTCTTTCTGGTATTTATCTACTGCTGCTTTTAAATTTTCAAATGTTTTAGGTTGAGCAAAATCTGTCGGGCAATAATGAATGGTATTTCCAAAATCTTCCCATTTTTCCTTCTTAACTTTTCCAGAACGGGAAAATTCATTTACCGCATCTTCTAAAGCCTTTTTATAGCTGTCATCTGTGAATTCAGTTCTTCCGGTTCCGATAACAGCAAATTTATCGGGCATATAACCTTCAATAAATAAGTTATAAAGCGCAGGGGCAAGCTTGCGTTTATTTAAATCGCCTGTACCTCCAAATATTACAAATATTGTTGGGTTTAATGCGGTATTTGATTTCATCTTTGTTTTTTTAATCGGATAGTTAAGATAATTTATTCCAATCGGCGTGGAATACGCCTTCCTGATCGATGCGCTCAAAAGTATGTGCTCCAAAGAAATCTCTCTGTGCCTGAATCAAGTTTGAAGGCATGCGTCCAGTTGTAATGGTGTCGAAGTAGGTTAGGGTAGAAGCAAAAGCCGGAATACCCAAACCAGCATTTATACACGCTGAAACCGTTTTACGTGTTCCACTTAAAGTTCCTTTTATAATGTTCTGAATGCCCGCATCGCCAAAAAGGTGTTCAAGACTGTTGTGTCTTTCGTAAGCCTGATATATATCTTCAAGAAATTTTGCTCTGATGATGCAACCGCCCCGCCAGATTTTAGCGATTTCCTGCAGTTTCAAATCGTATTGATATTCTTTTGAAGCCTGAACTAAAAGGTGCATACCTTGTGTGTAGGCACTAATCATCGAGAAATAGAACGCGTCTTCCAGTTCTTCAATTGTAACTTCAATTTTGGTGTCTTTTTTACCAAAACCTTCTTCAAGGGCTACGCGTAATTGTTTAAACTTTGACAAATCCCTGTTTGAAACCGCTTCGTTAATCGTTGGGATTGGTAATTGCAATTCCATTGAAACCTCGGAAGTCCACTTTCCGGTTCCTTTCGAACGCGCTTCATCTTTAATCTGATCTAACAAATCAATATTGGTATTACCATCTTTGAAAACGAAAATCTCAGTAGTAATTTCCATTAAAAATGATTGAAGCCTGCCTTCATTCCATTTTTTAAAAACTTTGTAAATTTCGTCGTTGCTGTAGCCCAAACCATTTTTGAGGATTCCATAAACTTCAGCAATCAGTTCCATAATCGCATATTCGATGCCATTATGAACCATCTTAACAAAATGGCCAGACGCACCCGGACCAATATAAGTCACGCATGGATCGTTGTTTACTTTTGCGGCAATGGCATCTAAAATGTCTTTTACAACATTGTAAGCTTGTTTGTCGCCCCCAGGCATCATACTTGGCCCAAATCTTGCCCCTTCTTCACCGCCGGAAATTCCCATTCCAAAAAAATGCAAACCATCTTTCTCCAATTCATCCACTCTGCGGTTCGTATCGGTAAAATGCGAATTTCCACTATCAATAATAATATCACCATTATTTAAAAGTGGCTTTAATTCTGCGATAACGCTGTCTACAATTGGTCCGGCGGGTACCAACAAAACCAAAGTCCTTGGCGTTGCTATACTGCTGATGAAATTTTTAATATCATCAAAACCTTTAAGATTGTGATTTTTACCTTCTTCTTCCAGCTTAGCAATCATTTTATGATCCTTATCATATCCTGTTACTGAAAAGCCTTTATCGGCCATGTTTAACAAAAGGTTGCGGCCCATCGTGCCTAAACCTATCATGCCCAGTTTATATTGCTTCGAATTGTTATCTGTCATTTCTATTTTATGATATATGCCAAATTTAGTTTTTCCAAATTAATATTTTCATTTAGCGCTGTTAAATGATTGTAATAATACGCCTCAATTATTTTTTTGGAGTCAGTGTGGTGATGTTATTTCCATCAGTCAACTTCCAAAGTTTCGCACCACCTTTGATGCCATCCCGGTTGGAAACCACTTTGATGTTATCTTCCAGTTTGAAATCAATTTGTTTTGAGTTTCCTCCGCCTATGTACAAGGTATCATAGTTGAAAACAGTTTTGTAGATTTCTATTACTTTTCTTAGGCGTTTATTCCAGCGTTCAGAGCCTATTTTTTCAAAAGCTTTATTGCCTATGTAGTCATCATAATCTTCCTCTTTGTTTATTGGAAAGTGGGCAAGTTCGAGGTGGGGAAGCAGATTGCCATCGAATAATAAGGCAGTTCCGAAACCAGTACCCACAGTGAAAACAATTTCAAATCCTTTGCCCTCCACAACGCCCAGGCCTTGTTGGTCGGCATCATTTACCAGTCTTACAGACTTATTAAGCGTATCAGCGATGCGTTGGCCTAAATCGATATCTTCCCATTTATTTTTAGCAAGGTTGGGAGCTGTTTTAACGACTCCATTCTTCACATAACCAGGAAAACCAATTGAAACTTTATCGTAAGTATTTGGGAAAGGCTTTATAAGTTCAACAATACCGGATAGAATATCTTTAGGTGTAGCACCGTCAGGCGTCTTTAGTTTCAGGTATTCAGAACACATGTTGCCGTTCTCGTCCAATAATACGGTTTTAATACTTGTACCGCCAATATCTATAGATAAAATATTGGAATTTTCAGCTTGTTTTTTTATTGCCATAATTATGCTTTTAATAAATCGAAGTTCTATAAATAAATCAGAACAACAAATAATAAATGCATTTGGAAGTAATTTAGGTGTAAATAAATAAACTATTAAATCTATGTATTTAGTAGAATATATTTATGTTTGCATCGTTATAAAATAAATTGGGCATGGAAACAATAAATTATCTGGCATTTGCAATTCCGGCATTTTTCCTTTTCGTATTTATAGAGTATAAATTGGCTCAACAACAAAAGCGGAGCGCTGTATTTAAATATGAGAGTTCGATTGCGAATTTTAGTGTTGGTATTGCAGAGAGATTACTCAACTTATTTATAGCAGCAAGCTTTTATCAGGTGTATAATTGGATTTATTCGAATTATGCAATTTTTGAAATTCCGAATAAATGGTACATGTGGATATTTTTGCTTCTTGCCACAGATTTAGTCTGGTACTGGTATCATAGGCTTGGACACGAAATAAATTTTTTTTGGGCTGCACATATTGTTCATCATCAAAGTGAAGAATTTAACTTAACGGCCGCCGCCAGAATTACAACAATTCAGGCCGTTTTTAGAAATGTATTCTGGTGCGTTTTGCCTTTGTTGGGCTTCCATCCGAATATGATAATTGTAATTTTGCTTGCACATGGCACCTATTCGTTTTTTACGCATACTCAGCTTGTTGGTAAAATTGGGTGGTTAGAATATGTTTTTATTACGCCGTCGCTTCATGGTGTCCATCATGCATCCGATGAAAAGTATCTTGATAAGAACTATGGTGATGTTTTTGTTTTCTGGGATAAAATTTTTGGAACATTCCAAACGGAGGAAGAGTCGCCAAAATATGGTTTAACCCATCCGATTAAAAGCTATAGTTTTCTATGGCAACACTTTCATTATTACCTGGAAATGTTAGAAGCTTATAACCGGGCTGATGGATTTAAAGGGAAATGGGCTGCTCTTTTTGGTAGCCCCGCATTGATGGACCAGAATATCAGGCCGAAATTGGAACTTAAATACCTGCAGAATAAGACTAAAGAAAAGAAGATTAAGTTTAAAGGCTATGTTAATTTCCAAATGATATTAATAATAGTGCTTCTGACTTTAACAACCCTATTTTATGAATCGATGACTCAGCTAAATTCTTTTGCTACATTAATATTTGTCATAATTACATTGATTAACATTGGTGCACTCTTAGAACAACGCAAGTGGATTTACTATCTAGAATGTTTTAGGTTAATTTCTGTTTTCGCATATATTTTTTATGTCTTTAATATTTTCGAATTACTGGTTTTTCCTGTTGTCGGATTAATTATCATAGAACGAACTTTTGCTTTAAGTTCGCTTTACAATAAGTACATACTGAAGCATAGAAATACCAAAAACTGAGTATTTCCATTTGTTTCGATTTTGTTGGTATGCTATTGTTACAATTGCCAGGTTTCGTATTGTTCTGCTTTAAATGTTTGTAGTAACGAAATTATTACTCTATAAATCTATTTTGTTTTAAAATCCGATTTTTGTGTATATAGGCTCAATAAAACGTTTTTTTTGCTGTTTTACTTAATTTTTTCTATAATTTCCTTTGCTTATTTCCTATTAGTTTAACGTGTTTCCGATTGATGTTTTTGATTTCAATAATTTGTTTTTAGTTTCGATTTGTTTTATTAATTTTATTTAACGAAACATTAAATAATATAAAGCTAACAAATCGCAAGGGTATGCGACTTGCCTTCGTAATTTTAACGATTAGTTAATATTGATTTAATGTTGATGAGGTTATTTTGCCGGCGTCCGGATCTAAATAACTTAATTAATTAATTTCCTATAATACTAACCGGATATAAACAATTATGAAAGAAATTTCTACCCAAAAGAAATCCAGATTTCAGTGCGTGTGGCCATTAAATGGAGGCATTCCTGGTAATCAAAAAAAACACCAGCAGGTTTTAATTCTTTATCGAAGCTTGATTAAAATTTTAACCTTATCATTAATTACCACATCATTTTGTTTAAATAATGTTTCTGCACAACAAACGCAGCAGAATATTATAATAAAAGGCATCGTTCTGGACGAAGATGATAATCAACCTTTAGTTGGTGTTACCATTACAGATAGCAATAAAAAAACATTAGGTGCAACGAATAATGATGGTAATTACTCCATTTCAGTGCCTAAAGGTACAACGATAGTATTTAACATGCTTGGCTATACGGCAGTTAGACGAGTTTTTGAGAAGAACGATAATAGTGTCACAATTCGTTTGAAGTCCTCTTCCAGTCAGTTGAACGAAGTTATCGTTACAGCTTTAGGTATTAAACGCGAAGAGAAATCCTTAGGTTATGCAGTTTCTAAATTAGATAGTACGGCCTTTACCAATGCGGTTTCTAGTAACTGGACAGATGCTTTATCGGGCAAAGTTGCAGGTTTAAATTTGGTTAGAAATAGTGGCCCAGCCGGTTCAAATAAAATTATTCTTCGTGGTGAAAATAATTTGACAGGAGATAACGAAGCCTTAATTGTGATTGATGGCGTTGTGGCGAGTAGTTCGGCAAGGCGTACAGGCGGTACAGGAGGAGGTGTTTACGGTACATCAGGAGATATTATGCCTGCCGATTTTGGTAGTGGGTTAAATGATTTAAATCCTGATGATATAGAAAATGTAACCGTATTGAAGGGGCCTGCTGCATCAGCATTATATGGACAGCGTGGAGCAAATGGGGCTATCATCATCACAACAAAATCTGCCAGCTTAAATAAAAAGAAAGTTAACATCTCCTTTACTTCAAACAGTGCATGGGAAGAAATTAACAAAAGTCCTGATAGGCAAACACAATACGGCGCTGGGGTATCTGGCAATTCATATTACTCATATGGAGCGAGTGCCGATGGAGCAACCACCAATTCTACAAGTTCTACTTATGGCCCTGAGTTTTCTCCCGGAGCGATGTTTTTTCAATATGACCCTGCAACCAGAGCGCAAGGATTAACCAGAACACCGTGGGTGGCAACTCCTGATCCAATTGATGCATTTTTTAAAACCGGTTTCGAATCATCCAATTCATTTAGTATAGATGGTACTTATAAAAAAGTAGGTTTACGCTTCTCAGCAAGCCATGGCAATAACGAATGGATTGTGCCAAATACAGGTTTGGAGCGAACTACTGCTGCATTAAATATTACAAGTAACGTAACTAAAAAACTAAACATTAACGCGAAGGTGCAATATAGCAATAGAAAAAGCGATAATTTACCAGCTACGGGTTATGGTAATCAGTCGTTAATGTATTGGTTTATGTTTGCACAACCAAATATGAATATTGATTGGTATAAAGATTATTGGGCAACAAACTTAGTTTACAGACAGTTTACAAATTTAACTACTACTTTCCCTGAAGGCCCATATGCTATATCAGAGCAATATTTAAACGGACAAAGACGGAATGGTTGGCTAGGAAACATCCAAGCGACTTATAGATTTACGGATGCATTGAGTTTAATGCTTAGAGCATCGGGTGATTTGAATAATGATGTTCGCGAAACTCTTCGCCCCTGGGATGCTGCAGGTAATAAATTCGCCCATGGTTCTTATCGCGTTGCGGATATACGATCTTACGAAATAAGTGCCGATTTTTTACTAAAGTATAATAAACAATTAACTAAAGATATTCAGCTTACTGCCAATTTAGGTGGTAGCCAAATGCGTAATCAATACAACAAGCTAGAAAAAAGAGCTGATGGATTAGTTATTCCAAATCTTTATGAGTTAAGCAATAACGAAAATCCTTTAGTTTATGCCCCCGATACGGCACAATACAGGCTCAATAGCTTTTATGCTATAGCTTCTTTAAGCTTTAAAAACTACCTTTATTTAGATATAACAGCCCGTCAGGATTGGAACAGTACATTAGCAACAATTACCAGAACTGATAATGTTGGTTTTTTCTATCCTTCTGCAAGTTTGGCTTTTGTTGCTTCCGATTTTTGGAAACTACCAAAAGTGATCAGCTTTGCTAAATTAAGAGCCTCTATTGCCAGTGTTGGTAGTGGTGGCACCACGCCTTACAGAACTGCCTATAATTATTTGTACGCAGGAGATGGTATTTACCCTGATAGTGCAATGAATAATCCACGTGTTTTGCCAAATCCCGATTTAAAGCCACTAAAAACGACCACAATTGAGCTTGGTTTAGATTTAAAATTATTTAACAACCGATTAAACTTTGATTTTGCAGCGTATAGCGGAAACACCAAAAATCAGATTTTGAGTCGCATTGTTGATAAGGCCTCCGGTTATAATGTTCAAGTAATAAATGTGGGTAGGGTAGATAATAAGGGCATTGAGCTTGCTATAAATGCTACACCACTAAAATCTCGCACTTTTAAATGGGAGGTAAATGCAAACTTCTCGGCCAATAGAAATAAAATTAGAGAGCTGGCAGATAGTTCAGTTGTGTTACGTACTGGTGCGCTAGGTGGCGGTCAAGTGGTTGCCAATGTTGGCGGTAGCATGGGCGATATGTATGGTCGAGGTTATTTACGTTCACCAGATGGGCAAATAGTTTTTAATCCGACCACAGGAGTAGCGCTAGAAAATCCTGATTTGCTGTATTTAGGTAACACAATACCTCAATTTAGGTTTGGTTTTGGCACTAGTATTACTTATAAAAATGTTAGTGTTAGTGCATTGTTTGATGCACAATTAGGCGCAGTTGGGCATTCTTTAACATTTTCCAGAATGGCATCGTTAGGTAAACATAGTATTACCTTGCCAGGAAGATATAATGGAATAGTTGGCGACGGCGTACTTCTAAATCCTGATGGAACATACCGTAAAAATGATGTGGTAGCCACCGATATGAATGCCTATTACGAATCAATTTATGGTAGTGGGCAAGCAGAAGGAAGTGTATTTAGAACGGATTACTTAAAATTTAGAGAAGCAAATTTAACATACAATTTTGGGCAAAAAGTGCTTAAAAGCATAGGTTTTACTAAATTGAGTCTAGGTATTTATGGGCGTAACTTATTTATTTGGTCGCCTTGGCCAGCTTTCGATCCCGAGTTTGGAACATTAGCGGGAGGAGATATAGTTCAAGGTTTTGAAACAGGCCAATTGCCTTCAACCAGAACTTTTGGAGCCCGTTTAGTAGTTGGACTTTAATTTTATCAACATGAAAAATTATAAACAAACATTAGCATATACTTTTTTAGCCATTATTGGTTTAACCTTTAATTCTTGTACAAAAGACTTTACCGGAGTTAATACCGATCCTATTGGCAAGAGCACAACAACAGCAAACCAATTATTAGCACCTGCTTTAGTTGGAGTTCTTAACGCAAATATGAGCAGAAATTGGAGTTTTAATAACCAACTAATGCAAGTAACCGTTGAAATTAACGATTCGGAAGGTCGTGTTTTTAGGTACGATGTACGAAGAACACAGGCAGATTATACCTGGAACAATTGGTACTTATTTTTAACTGATTTAAAAGATATTTATACCATTGCCAGCAAGCCAGAATCGCTAAACAAATCATATCAAGGCATATCACTTGTTGCTCAAACTTGGGTATCTCAATTATTAACTGATACTTATGGTGATATACCTTACAGCGAAGCCAATTTAGGTAAAGAGGGAAACGTACAACCTAAATTTGACAGACAAAAAGATATTTATGCTGATATGTTTGCCAAATTAGAACAAGCTAACCAACTATTAAAAGAGGGTACGCCAGTTAATAGCACTGGTGATCCTGTTTTTCAAGGCGATGTTTCAAAATGGAGAAGGTTTTGCAACTCGTTATATTTACGATTATTATTGAGGGCATCGGGGAAAGCCGAAGTTGCGCCAACTATAATTGCCAAAATAAAACAAATTGTTGATGGCAACCCATCAGAATATCCGATAATGCAAAATAATACCCACACGGCTAAAATTTTATGGAACGGAACAAACAGCAGTACGGCAGTTTTTTCATCACCATTTATGGTAAATATTAGAGCTGCTGATTTCAGAGGAATTCCTATTTGCAATTTCTTTTTGGGTAATCTGGTAACATGGGATGACCCCCGTATGAATAGTAATTTAACAGGTAACAATGTTAATCGTTTTTGTATAGATGCTGCACCAAATGGTGGTTTTGTTGGTATTCCAAGTGGTTATGCTCAGGGATCTGGTCTTACGGTTTTATCTCACTTTAATTCTGATGCTGAGAATAAGCCCACCTTACAAACTGATCTTTTTACAGGTATAATTATGAATGCTGCCGAAGTTGATTTTATTTTGGCAGAAGCTGCTGCAAGAGGATGGATTAGTGGCCCAACTGAAAAATATTACTACAAAGGAATGGTTGATGCGATAAATTATTGGTTGCCAAATTACATCAGTACAACAACTGATAGTAGGTTTATTGATTATGTACAGGCAGCCAATTTAGATTGGGATTCAACACTTCCATTGGATAATACCACATCCGGAAATAGTCAGTTAGAAATGATTCATATACAAAAATACTACGCAATGTTTTTGGTGGATTTTCAGCAATGGTTTGAATATCGCCGTACCGGGCATCCTATTTTACCAAAAGGCCCCGGTTTGGTTAACAACCAAAAAATGCCAGCAAGGTTAAATTATCCAGTGGTAACACAATCAACGAATCCAACTAGTTATAATAATGTCATAGCTGCACAAGGTGCTGATGACATAAATACCTTAATGTGGTGGCAGAAACCATAATTATTTAAAATTGAGTTAAAAAGTTATGAATAAAATAATAAGAAATATGCTGTTTGCACTAGGGTGTATTGCAGTTATAATAAGTTGTAAAAGAGAAACCGATTACGTATTATCAACACCTAGTATGTTTATCCCAAATGTTGATTTACGCAAAATTTATAAAAATACTGAAGTAACGCTTACAACCGAAAATATGCGTGGGGCCAGTATGGTTAAAGGGCAGGTAATTTCTGATCATTCTACCAATAATTTGCCATCGGGTTTGCTCATCATTCAAAATACTAGAATTGTTGGTGGGCTAGATTCATTAAGAGGTATTGCCATAAACATTGGTGTTGATGCTGCAAAATATGTTCCTGGCGATTCTGTTCATGTTAAAATTGAAGGGGGAGTGTTGAAACGTGTTGATGGTACGTTACAAATTATGGGCAAAACTGCTGCTGATGTTACTAAAATTGCTTCAGGTAAAACTTTATATATTTCGAGAGGATATGGCAATCTAATAGCTACTTATCCAGATAGGTACGAATGTACTTTGCTAACTATTTATAAATGCACATTCAATCCAACATTATCTGCTACAGAAACCTTAGCAGGCGATAAAGTTTTAAATGATGGTACAAATGATTTCGGATTCTATACCGATCCAAAAGCGTCATTTGCATCTGTAAAGCCACCATATTCTGGTAATTATAAAGGGATAATAATCAATAAAATCGTTAATGATAAAATACTTCCACAACTACGTATAACTAATGCTAATGATATTGGCGCTTTAAGCACTAACATTGATGCTCCTGAATGTGTAATTTCAGGCTTTATAAGTGATGTAAATGGTGGTGATGGCAACAATGAATACGTTCAGCTCAGGGCTACTAAAGATATTAATTTTGCCAACACGCCTTTCTCTTTAATAGTTTCTAATAATGCTGGAGCATCTGTACCAACG
>Ga0247809_1000780_pt1 | contig 14253 bp, 28 predicted proteins | sample UWRJL104311B1_FD_180951 | JGI IMG/M metagenome (GOLD analysis project Ga0247809, IMG submission 180951) | Plant litter microbial communities from Arlington Agricultural Research Station in Wisconsin, United States - UWRJ-L104-311B-1 | ecosystem: Environmental > Terrestrial > Plant litter >...
GAGCGTATCGTTTACAGCCTCAACCATACCGGCTTCTCCGTAACAGCGACCACACCAACCATTTCAGACTCAGCCGCGCTCACGGCCTCGTCTCGGGCTTCGATAGCGCATTCAGCCTCTCCTGGCGTTGCGAACATGAGTTGAACGCTTGGGACGCGAGAGGCGCGGTACATCCAGTCGTGACCGTCGCCATAGGTTTCGATATCCTCGGATAGCGCCGCTTCGAGGCCAACGCCTACTCGCCAGCGGTATTTCAGTGATAGGGGGCTAATCATTTGGGTATTTCCTCATATACAAAACATCGCCTAGGGCGAACGGCGCAAGCAGGATACAAAATAGCATAAGTGCGCCAACTGGAGCCTCTTTAACAGACTCCCTCATATAGGCTGAAAACGCCCATCCTCCGCAACCTAGCCATATCATCCACGCCGCGAACCAAGCCAGTTCCATCACAAACCCCAAAAACTGAGTAATCCGCCATCCATCGTTAGAACCCAAACGACAGTGAGTGTAGCAAGGGCAGTGGAAATTACGGCTAGCGATAAGGTGGTCATTCTTCCAAAGCCTCTGCAAGTTGGGTTAGGACTAGGGCGGCGGCGCGGAGTTCGGAGGCGTCATACCAAGTCATTAGTTCAGCGCTTATAGATGCCATGACCAACTGAACTCGATTGCCGTTAACTCCAGAGGCCACGGTAATGCACCCATATCGACCAGGCTCAATCTCTTTCACAGTTTTGGTGCGGACGGGGCCTTGAGAGGTGGGTGCAAGCTCAAAACAAGAACTGACCCAGCCCTCGGTTTTCCCTTCATCAGAAACCACACGAACGAAGGGTTCATCAAATGAGACGACCTCATACGTTTTCCCGTATGTCATCTTTTCGGGTCTTCCGCCTACCCAAGTAACCTGATCACCAATCTTAAATTTAGCCACGATCATTCTCCTCAATAAAGCTCATAATAATTAACAGGAATTTCAGAGTAGATTTTCTCTAGCGCGTCGTTTTCTTCGGTGGGGGATAGTTTGATATCAAGCCCGGTTCGGGTGTGGGCTTTGAGTGTGTGGATTTGGTCGTCGCAGCTTTGCCAGTCTAGAAAGACTGTGATTGGTTCGTCGTCGCGGATGAGTTGGATGATTGTCATGGCTTTCCCAAGCGAAAAGCAATGATGTCATATTCAGGATGTATCGCGCCCTTTGTCCATCTCAAGCTTTCGGTGAATGAGTCAGAGATTATATTTCCGTTTCTGAACTTAACTTCAGTATTCTGCCCATCATTTACTGGGCACTTACCCCCATTCCATTCAATCCAACCATCACTCGCCCCCGGAAAGGGCTTAGGATCGTCAGTCAATGCACCGATAACCGAATACTCAGCCGCGTCATGTAAAGCCAACCACATCGCGGTAAGCTGCGACATCGTCAGCCGAACCGGAAATACGGCGGACATGGCAGGGGTCCAGCGGAAGGCGGTTGGGGCACACTTCGGCTTCGCTGCATAAAGAGGCTGCGAGGTAAAGCCCATGATGTTAGGGCACCATCCCTTGCCAAACAGGGTCTCTGTTTTAGACGTGTGCATAGTTGCAACGATCTCTGTTTTGTCCGCCATAATTCTATCTCTCCTTAATCTCTGCGTTTGTTTTAGATGGCTGTTGCATAGCTTTGATCTTAGCGCGGTATTTTCGCATGTACGCTGCCATATATCCTGGCTTGTGACGGTCGGTGTTTCGAGGTTTGGGGGGCATTACGCCCCCGCCATCTGCATTGTTGAAACCTTGTGGTCGTACTTCGTACCGTTTAGGCTAGCATATGAAGCAGCAATGGCTTCAGCTTCGGTCGTGAAATCCGCTACGAACGAACCGGTGTTCCATGTTGACACACGAAAAAACTTCTTGGGGTAGTTTGCAGGGATCATGTTGAGTTCGTTAAGCTGAAGTTTCATTTCTTCTCTCCGTTTGATGACTTAACCTAACTTACCGCGTTAACACCGTCAACACCAAAATGCGCCGAAAAGAGATTATTTTACGTCACGGCTCCGCTGCGCCATGAACTCATAAAAATCCGAACGGTACACCTTCATAAATTCCAACGACAGCACCACCCCCTCACACGCGTCCCGCCTCGGACCCGCAGGCAGCACACTCAGCCAGCGGCGGGCTTCGGTGATTTGGTCGGTGATGGGGACTTTCATGGGTATAGCCACGCGGTAACAGCCCACGCGCCAAGTATCAAACCAAGGAGCATGGAAACAGACGAGCCAATTTCGACCGGCATTAGACTGGTAACGCCGACGATTAAGCCGAAGACCAGTATAAACGCCAAAACCACACCTAGACGCCGTTGAGCGCGTTCACTCATCTCACTCTCCTAAATGGGTTTTGGCTGCGAGAATGGCAGAGCGCACAATTCCTGGCGTCAACAGAGCGCTATCGGGTGCAGTAGGCAAACGAATGTAACCAATCTCAATTCCGTTGGTCATAAACTGGTCGGCATTCTTAAGAGCGCCGATAAGCGAAGCAATAACCGCCTCCTGTTGTTCGATCAGCGCGGCGGCTTCGTCGCAGTCATCGAGTCTAGGCAGGTCTCTAAGCCGATCGATTAGGTTTGTGCTTTTCATCCTTCAATTTCCTTTCCAGTTTCACCGTGAGCGTTGAGCAGCGCCGCGTTGGAAACACTTCCGCAGTCTTCCCACAAAGCGCCCATCCCTCCCGTAAAGGGTTCAGGGTACTTTGAGATGTCGGCATAGAAAGCAAGGGCTTGGGATAGGCTTTCAATAACCAAATCTCTCTGCTCAATAGCTCGTGCCGCATCGGCGTAATCGACCCATTTGTGATCGTTAGGCACACCCATAATTCCGAGTTCGTCCTGTTTTAGAAGCCGGTCGATTAGGTTTTTGTTGGTCATGGTGTTTCCTTTAGGGCGCGGATGGCTTCCTCGCATGCGACGACTTTGTACACATCCACATTGCTATTGAGCATTAGAAAGCTGCCACAGGCGACAGCAGCCTCCTCCAAAGCCCGCTCACGTTCGGCAAGGATGGCGCGGGCGATGATCTGTATGGCTGGACGAAATGTGCCCTGTTAGTAGTTCAGGAAGTCATCAAAGTGCTTGTCTGCAAGGTCCCACACATCCTGTGGGATATCTTCTGGTTTGGTCAAAACTCGTCTCCTTTATCCGTTTTCACCCACGACCAATTAACCCCTTTAAGGATCAGTCCAAGGGTTTTGGGTGTAATCCCGAACTCTTTAGCCGTCAGCATTTTGTCACGGCCATTCTTATAAACACGCGATTTGATATCCCGCACCTGCTCATCATTGAGCTTTGCATTCGGGTTTCCCGCGCCAGCCCGAGAGCTAAAAACACGCGCCGATTGAGCCTCGTCTAGCGTTCCCCATTTAAAATGAGTACCGTTGATACAGTCACGAACACCGCATTTCCTCACTGGAACTGTGCCCTCAGGAGGCGCGCCATTCACAAGAAAGCACGAAACCCAATGAGGCGACCTAGTGCTGCCGCCAAAAGAAAGTTGCTTTTGAGGGTAGGTGAAGAGGATGCATTCGTCGGTTGGTGCATAGGCATGGCCCATGATAAACAGCATTGCGTCTGATTTCTTTCGTCCAGGCTTAGAAAACGGCATGGGTTAGATTTCCTTTCAAGAAACCTTATGGCACGGGCGTCTCAGGCTGTCAATAGGGTTGGAAGTCATGCGGCACTGTAAAAGCGACAACATTTATATAGCATACCCATTCCAACCTCTTAGAATATAACAACTACAGTAGTTTAGTTGTCTTTACAGTGCTATATGAGTTCCATCGCAATTATACGATGAATGGATGGGTCACGATTTAACCGAACCCCAACTCGGCTATCGCCAGACCCTTGCGCAGAGCTATGCAACGTGCTAGGTATTTGGGGGTAAGAAACAAGCGAGGAATAGTTGGCAGAGCGTGGGCGTAAACCTGGTTTCCGGATGTCGGACGAACACCGGGTTAAAATTCAAAACAGCAATATCCTCAATGCCCTCATCGAGCATGTGGAAGGACGGCGTGACATGTCAGCCACACAGATCACGGCTGGCGTTGCTTTGCTGAAAAAGGTTTTGCCTGATCTGTCCTCGACTGAGCTTAGCGGTTCGGTCGATGTTGTGAATTATTCCAAGGAACAGCGAGACGCAGCAGTTGCAGCCGCAGCACTCGCTAATTCGTAGTTTGTTGAAATAACCTGTTGACGTGTGCGCAAGTGTGTGGGATAAAGGGGCATCAAACGGAGATGAGATGATGCTTAACCCAAACGACTTGAAGCTGATGACCGCATACGAAGTTTCCAACCTTGCTGATTTGGATTTCTATGCAGTCCGAAATGAAGGTTTCCGCCGCCAAGACGAAGCTGAAAAGAAGCTTGCACGTTTGCAGAAGCAGATTGCTAAGGCACAGGCTGAGATGGCTGACGCTGCAAATATCATCAATGCCGCTCTGGCTGAACAGGCGTTGGCGGCGTGATGGACAACAAGGATCAGCAGGCTTTCTCTAAGTTCTGTGATGAATATGCGAGCCGGACCGGCGATGTTGACCCAAATGCAATTAAAAACTGTTTAAGAGAAGCTGGAGCTAAGATAGTTTACTTAGACGGTCATGGGCCTGTAGCTTGGCGCTGGCGCGACACTGAGCATGAGGCGTGGAATCACATTAATTGGGAGCCTCATTCGATGGACTATAAGTTTGTTGAGGCCCTATACCTCCGCCCATGACCGAACTCGTCATCGACGTTCCCCGCAAGCTAACAGCTGAGGACTACGCCTTCAGCAGGCTGGTCAGCTACGCCGCCTATCAATGGCCTCAGTACCAGCTAGCCAAGCACCACCTTCTAATCGCGCGCCATCTTGAGGCAGTGGAGCGTGGTGACATTACCCGGTTGATGATCACGATGCCGCCGCGTCACGGCAAATCCATGCTGGCGTCTGAGTTTTTCCCCGCGTGGTATCTTGGGCGAAATCCAAACCACTACATCGTCACGGCAACCTATGGTCAGGACTTGGCCGACGATTTCGGCCGCAAGGTTAAACGCCAGATTGAGGACGCGAGCTTTCAGGCCGTGTTCCCCGGTGTAAGCCTGTCAGGTGATAGCCGCGCTAGCTCACGCTTCGCTGTGGAGGGCAACAGCGGCGGTTTCGAGCATTCGACAAGCCAGCGTGGCGCGTTCTACGCTGTGGGCGTTGGTGGGCCTCTGACTGGCCGTGGCGCGCATCTGCTGCTGATCGATGACCCGGTGAAAAACCGTGAGGAAGCCGAAAGCGAGGTCATCCGCAAAAAGACCAAAGATTGGTACACCTCTACGGCATATACTCGCCTAATGCCCGGAGGCCGTATCGTGGTCATCCAAACGCGCTGGCACGAGGACGATCTAGCTGGCTGGCTGCAGATTGAGCATAAGCACGAAGATTGGGTCGTTCTTGACCTTCCAGCCATATCCGATGAGGGAACGGCGCTTTGGCCTGAGCAGTACGACATTCCGGCGCTAGAGCGGATTAAGCGCGCACTTCCTCCGCGTGACTGGTCTGCGCTATATCAGCAACGGCCAAGCCCTGAGACAGGCGACTATTTCAAGCGCGAATGGATACACCAAGTCGACAGCATGCCCGACAGGGCAACGCTGCGGATCTATGGCGGGTCTGACTACGCTGTGACGAGCAACGGAGGAGACTACACGGTTCACGCTGTGGTGGGGCTTGATCCAGAGGGCAAGCCGTGGCTGATGGACCTATGGCGGGCACAGGCAAGCTCTGATGTTTGGGTTGAGGCTTTCTGCGATCTAGTGCAGAAGTGGAAGCCCATTGGTTGGGCTGAGGAAACCGGACAGATCAAGTCTGGCGTTGGCCCATTCTTGACGCGGGCGCAGCTTAGCAGGGGCGCATATGTATCTCGTGAGCAGTTCCCGACGAGGGGCGACAAGGCTATTCGTGCGCAGTCATTCCGGGGCTTGATCGCAACACGTGGGCTATATGTGTCAAAGGATGCGCCGTGGCTGAGCGATCTGATCACCGAGATGATGAGTTTCCCTGTCGGCGTGCATGACGATCAGGTTGACGCATTGGGTTTGGTCGGGCAGTTGATTGACCGCATGCTGGCGGGCAAGCCTGCGGACCTCACAACCCCCTTGCCAGTCTCGGACGAAGATGGCATAGTTGCGCCACAGATGAGGATGAGGAGACGGTGATGTCTAAACCGGAGGACGTGAGCCAAGAGGCCTGGGATACTGCCGAAGAAATTATGGATTGGATTAAGATCGTTGTCGTTCAAACCTTATCGACTGCTGAGGAGGTGGCTTTGAAGGAATGTGCTGCAAGACTTAGAGTTGGCACTCAAGAGGAGGAAAGATGCATCATTGTGGAGGAATTAACTGAATTAAAATACAAACCAAGCCAAGGCATAGATGGGGAGATGGCTTCGTTTAATGATGGAGTTGACGCTTGTATCCGAGCCGTTAACAAAAGGCTCGGATACAATGATTGATTGGCAAACCAAACCACAAAATGAACTAGAATTAGCAATCATTGAGTTCAAGGCTGCGCTGCCCGGTTGGTGGTATTCTGTCTGCGAATGTCAAGTTAGCTGTGATGCTTCATGTGCGCCGACAGTGGAAAGTTCTGACGTAAATCTTATTAGAAAGGCTGGTGATCATTTTGACGCGGGCTTTCATGTTGACCTGCTCCAACCATCAACTCTTGCGCAGGCCCTTAGAACTGTAATGCAGCAAGCTATATCGGCAATTGCCTTAGCGCATGCCAAGGAGCCACCCAATGCCTAGCTACACCCTAGCCGCGATCAAAGAGGCCCGCGACCGTGTGCGCCAAGACATGATTGACGAGCAGAATGCAATGTATGGCACAAAGCTTGTGACGCCTCAGCTATTGAACGGGCTGGAGATTGAGGCTAGACTGCAGACCTATTTGCAGTATGGGTTGACGCTGGACGAGTTGGAGCCGGTGGCTAGTGAGGGGGATGAGGATGCTGTGGCAGGGAATTGACGTTGACGTGTGGGGGCCAATACAAACGCTCAGCCCGAAGGTTAATAATACTGATTGGTTGTTTTTCACAGGATATGACACGTTAAAGTTTGATTGGGCAGGGATCGTAAGGGGTATTCCTTTAGACATTCGCTACGCGTCGTTCAAGGAACGGCTTGCCCGCAGGATCGTTACCCCCACAACCTCAGGCACCGACTAACACAGGATAAACACCATGGCTAAACTCACATCCGCAGAACTCAAAGACCTCGAAGCTGCTGGCTACGTCGAGGGCAACATGACCACATTTCCCGAGAACGTCAGCCCTGTGCTGCGCGCCAAGGCTCTCGAAGCATGGGCCGCAAAGCAGGAAGGCGAAGTGACCGCCTCGGATATGCCGACTGCTGTTGATCGCCAGAACGAGCTTGCGCGGGAGCGTGCGGCTGGTGATGAGGCTAAGGCTGATCCACTGGATCATGACAATAACGGTCGTAAGGGTGGCGTTAAGCGCCAGATCGACGCGGCTAACTAACACGGGGCTTTCCTCAGCGCCGAAGCGGATGTAGGCGCATCTCAGCCAGCCATGTTGTCCCTGCCCCACTAGTAGTATTCGAGGGTAATGGTTAGGCGAGCCGCACAAATAGGGCCTCTCTGATGTCGGGTTAAAATCCCTGCCAGCCTGTAGGCCGATCCGATGGTGTGTTGATCTAGGCTATATCACCATCAAGAGGACTTGCCCTAGAATTTAAGCCCTGTCAGCAATGGCGGGGCTTTTTCATAGGAGGATGGGATGAAAAAAACTATTTGGTACGCACGTTGGCACTTAGCTCGTTGGATGATCCATACAGCTTTGTGGATAGCTCCTCGCGGCAAGGCTAGGGATTTGCTGGTTGCTTATATCACAGGTTACGGGCATGAAATAATGGAAGCACTTGGCCTGGAAGACTAGGGCTTGCACGTTCACCCGCCTCATGCTAACGTCCAAGAACTGTTCGGCCACAGGATTAAATCATGCCCCTGAATAACACGCAGAAGCTGCAAGCACTCGGTGTAGCTGGTGGCCTAGCCAAGGAACTCACAGCACAGATTACGGCTAACGTCGGCAACAGTCTCAGGCTCAAGGAGCTAGCGTTGGGCGCTCCGCTGCTGTGTGATTACGTGGCGTCGTCCATCACGGCGGATACGTTCAACGTCAAGATTGCGACTGAGCGCGGCATGGACTCGGTGCTAGCGCCGATGCTCAAGAAGATGATTGAGGGGACGATTTAGTTATGGGTGTCGCATGGGATAGGCCCGAAGATGTCCCTGAGGATGTGTGGCTCCTTACCAGAGACGCTATCGAAGCTTGGGGCGATGAACAGAGTTATGCGGAGGTGCTGGCCCGCGCTCTCATGAAAGAACGTGATCGGTCTGCGGCAGCGGCGGGACGTTTTCTGATGACAAAAACACCTTTGCCTGTATTGAAGATTGTAGAGTGCGAAGAAGCTGTACGCGCTAGCGTGACGCATGCCTGATCCCGTCACCTACGACAACGTAGGCACAGGAGAGGCTGACGAGGCCAATCGCTCTGCAAAGGGCATTTTGGCTATTGTCAAAGACGCTGAGCGCAAGTTTGACACTTGGCAGGCTAAGTGCGACCGCATCGACAAGCTTTATAGCTCCCTGCAGACGCTCTCCGGCTTTGACGCTGTGGGCGATAGCTTTATCGACCGCGAATATAACCTGTTCTGGGCCTCTGTAGAGGTCATCAAGCCATCTATCTACTCCCGCCCGCCTGTGCCTGTAGTGACGCCTAAGTTCAAGGATCGCCGCCCGGTTAACCGTGTGGCGAGTGAGTTGCTTGAGCGCTGCGCTGTTGCGGGCTTTGACGAGAGCGACATTGATCAGGTGATGCTCAGTGTGCGCGATGACCTCGTTATTAACGCGCGTGGCGTGATTTGGCTGACGTATGAGGATGAGGGCGATGGGGAAAAGGTTTGCATTGAGCATCTGGACCGCAAGGACTTCGGCCACTCGATAGCGCGTAAATGGTCCGAAGTCGGCATGGTTTGGCGCATTGCTTGGCTGGATCGCGTAGCGGCCAAGAAGCGCTTTGGCGAAGCTGCGATGCAAGCCAACTACGGAACACACAAAGACCGCGTTGGCGATGACGCTTGGGCTAGCGATGACGACAAGGCCCCATTCTATGAGGTATGGGATAAGGTTGAGAACAAGGTTTACTGGGTCGCTGAGGGCTGTGAAGAGTTCTTAGATAGCGGAGAGCCACACCTGAAGCTCAAGGGGTTCTTTCCCTGCCCACGGCCAGCGTATGGGACTATGCAGCGGCGTTCCTTGGTTCCGGTGCCGGATATCTCTTATATCGAGGATCAGCTAGAGACGATCAACAGCCTAACGGTGCGTATCCACGACTTGTGTGAGAAGCTGGTGGTCAAGGGCATTATTCCCGCTGGGACTGACGTTGGCGATGCTATCGAGCAGGCGCTTCGCTCTGACGACGCCAGCTACATGATGATCCCCGTTCCTGCCATGAGTATGAGCGACGGTAAAAACGGGATCGAGTGGCTCCCGATTGATATGGTGGCGCAGGCTATCCTGTCTGCCGTTGAAGCCCGGCGCGAAATCATCGGTAACGTGCAGGAACTGTTTGGCATTGCCGACATCATGCGAGGTGAGAGCGATGCGCAAGAGACTGCTACCGCTCAGAAGCTCAAATCACAGTATGGCTCGGTTCGCATCCGTGATCGTGTGAGTGAGCTTGTCCGCATTGCACGTGACACCGTGTGCATCATGGTCGAGATCATGGCTGAGGAGTTCGACTGGGACACTTTGATTGACATGTCCCAGATGGAACTGCCGACCAATGCCGACATCAAAAAGCAAATGCGTGAGCTTGAGAAAGCTGCGCGCGGTGAACTTGAGGCACTGACTGAGCAGGCTGAACAAGCCTTGGCAAACCAGGAGGGAGGTGATCCAGCGGCTCTTGAGGGTGCGCAGGCGCAATACCAACAGGCGCAGCAAGCCATCATAGCCAAATACCAGCCGCAGATTGCCAAGATCGGGCAGTCGGTGACTGAGGAGATGGTGAAGGAATTGCTGGATGATAGCAAGACCCGGCCATTCGTGTTCGATATCGAGACAGACAGCACGATTTACCCCGATGAACAGGCTGAGAAGGAAAGCCGAAACGAGTTCATGACGGTGTTTGTCACGGCCTCTCAGGCTTTAGCTCCGTTGGCTATGAGCGGGCCTGCTGGCGCTAAGATGGCTGGTGGGCTCATCAAGTTCCAGCTTGGTCCGTATCGGGCTGGGCGTGAGCTTGAGGGGTTGGTTGATGAGTGGGTTGAGAGCATGGAAAATGCACAGCCACAGCCGAACCCTGATGCTGAGAAGAATACAGCCGAGGCCGAGTACAAAAAGGGCATGTTGGCGCTTGAGGGTCAGAAGCTACAGGGCGAGACTGAGTACCGTCAGGCTGAACTTGGGCTGCGCGGTCAGGAACTTGAGTTGAAGGCTCAGGAATTGCAGACGCGCCCACAGGTGGCTGCACAGACCGAGCAGATCAAGGCTCAGGCCCGTTTGCAGGAACGCACACAAGACGCTGAAGTTAACCTGATGACGGAGCAGGCGCAACTTGATGCTGATACACAAACCAATGCCCAAGACCTTGAGGCAGAGGCCGCTATTAAAGCCCAAGAACAGATGGCCGAAAACCAAAGGTTCGCCGCTGACGACGCTTTCCGCAGAGAAGAACTAGCCATCTCGACGCAGCTTGAGTATGACAGGTTAGATCAGCAGCGTGAGGCGGCTGAGGCTAGTGCGCGGGCTGCTGCTCTGAAGCCACAGGGTGGGCGTGATGCGTAGGCGGTTCTCAGGGCTTCGTCTGGCTATCGCCTATCCCGGCACACTAGGTGGCCCAGTAGCAGACCCACCTCCAGGCCGTGCATGGCTTTTGGACGATAACGGTGCTATACTGCTTGACGACAACGGCAACAAAATATCGGTCCCGGTGAGCAATGCCTGATCCAATTTTAGAAAACATTGAGACGCGTTATCTGCGCGAATATCTAGCGCAATTGCCAGTTGGCCCCGGCTCCCAGGTTGTTGGAACTGATCTTACTTCCGTTCTGGGGGTTTTGAACATTGACGCTATTGAAGCGCAGGTTGACGCCATTGCTGTTGCTGCAGTAGGCCCTGCTATTCTGGCTTCGTATGCTTCTCAACCCGTTGCTGAAGCTGGGTTGATTAACAATGAGGGTATGACCCCGTTACGTAGCAAGCAGCAATTAATGGCTCTTTTGCCTTTGCTGACGCCTGAGCAGTTTGGCGCCCTCGGCGACGGGATGGCAGACGACACCTTAGCGCTTGATTCTATGAATGCAGCATCTGTAACCGGACAGATGATGTTCTTTGGTAAAAAATATATCCACAGTGGTGAGTTTGAGCTAAAAGGAGGCAGAACCTATTTTGGGTCTTCATTCTGGGATAGTGGGATCAAGCTTAAAGATGGAGCAAATAAGAACTTAGCGGTTGCTGATCGTTGGCTTCAGAGTAGCCAATCGTTGGGGAGGACATGCACCATAACAGGTTTGGATTTTGACGGTAACAAAGCCAACAATGTTTCTGGCAATGCGCTTATGCCTTGCCATTTCAGGCCGATTATCCGAGATATCCGTGTTCGCAACGCAGCGAACGATAACATTCATATGCCTACAAACTATAAAAATGGCACGGTTTTTGCGGCAAATTCTGTCGGGGCTCGGCTTCTAGATATTAGGTCTGAAGGATGCTTGGGCAGACATTTGTTCGTTGGTGGCGGCGAGGACGGCGAGGACACCACTTATACCGATTGTTGGTTGATGAACTTTACAGCAGGTGTTGGTGGCACTTCTGCAGTATATATAGAACCAGCGAGCGGCTGGTTTGTTGATAACACCCATGCTTCTGCATTGACTGGACACCAACCATATTATTTCGGCGGCGCGTCATCCCTTTTTGTTAATAATGTTTACTGCGAGAGTTTCGGAACAGACGATCCAAGCCTGACTAGAGCTGTCGTTACAGTAAACAAGGTTAAGCCTGGCGCTGGTGTTTTTATTAACAATGTAGGCTGCAAAACTTCTGGTAAGCCAAATTCAGGCGTTGTGGTAACGGGTGTTTCCATTGCCGGGGGTGCCAGCCCAGATCAGTATGCCTCTATAAGCAACATTCACGTTCGCAATGCGTCCGATCATGATTATAACCTTGGTTATGCCGTTTCCTGCTCTAGCGGAGGAACATTAACTCTAGATGTATCTGAAATTGCTTCAGATTATATAACCCGACCCCGCCGTCAAAGTGGGTCTGGTACTATAATTATCAGAGAGCATCCTAGTAATGCATGGAACTTTGGAACTGCTGCTCCTTCGCCAGTAACCAATGGTTTTTGGAGCGCTGGGCAGGTTGTAAACAACACCGACGCTACCAGCCTTATAGAACGTTGGCTTTGCACCGCTTCAGGAAATTCGGGAACTTGGGTTGGTATTTATAGGAACCGGACTATCCCCGGTAAAACGGATAGGGGGGATGTCTCTGCATCAATTTCTCCGTTGACTGCTACGCGGGTTCAACGATGGAATTCTCCAATTACAGCAGATCGGACAGCAACACTGACATCTCCGTATCTTGGCGCTAATTTCCGATTTATCCGGTCTGCGGCATCAACTGGTGCTTTTAATCTAATTGTGTCAGATGGCTCCGCGATTAAAACTCTATCCGCCGGGCAGTGGGCTGATGTGGAATATGACGGCGCTGCATGGATTTTAACCGCCAGCGGCTCGTTGTGAAGCGATCAAGATATAGAACAGGATAAATTACCATGGCACAACGTGTAACTCTTGCTATTCCCAACCCTGCCAACCCGGCCACCGACATAAATGTTGGTAGTGCCGCATCACCGCTTTTTGTGAGTGGTGGTGGAGGTACACCTGAAAGCCCGGGAGTTGCCGGTGGCGAATATAACTCAACATTGCCAGCGTTAACAACTGGTCAAGTGGATGCGCTTCAACTCACTACTAGCGGATCGACTAGAGTTTACATTACCGGCGACCTGAGAACAGGCGCGGATAATGGTTCAAACGGCGCGCTGATTTCAGTAGGTTCTGATACATCCCAAGGTACTCAGAACCGCTTTCTAATGTCCGCTCCATTTGCATTCAATGGCACCGGTTGGGACCGTGAACGAAAGCCAAACCAAGCTTCCCGCATTGTCTCATCTGCGGCTACAACAAACGCCACCGTGGCTAAGTCTAGTGCTGGTGACTTGTTCCGCGTGAGCGGCTACAACTCCAACGCTGCAGCGCGCTACCTCAAGATTTACAACAAGGCGACTGCACCTACGGTCGGAACAGATGTCCCAATTTGGACAGAGTACCTGGCGCCACAAGCCAAGTTTGATCTGTCATTCCCAAAAGGAATGTATTTTTCGGCTGGTATTGGTTACGCGCTAGTGACGGGTGTCGCCGACGCTGATGCGACTGCTGTCACGGCTGCCGATATTCTCGCCCTCAATCTAGCTTATGCATAGGTGATGCAATGAGTGAAGGCGTCTTTCCATTTCGCCGCATGACGCAGGCCTTGCTGGTGCCTGTAGGAACAACTACGGCGTCTGCTTACACAGTACCTGATGGCATGATTAAGCCCGACTACACGGCATTTCTGGTGTTTAACCCCAATAACTGCTGCGTTGAGTTGCGCGGAACATCTATGCCCGTTCCTGCCGGTCCTGCGCCAACTCAGGCTGTTATGGCGAGTGGCGACGGCATTGACTGGTTGTTTCCGCCTGGGCACTGGTCTGTCTATACGACACAATATCCTTTGTTCATGAGCGCTAAGGCATTTGATACACCAGCGTTTCCGTTGTCGAGTGTTGGTACGCCTATTCCGTTGCGACTTTGGTATGGATACGGCGCATGAGTGTAAGACAGCCAGCATATGGATTGATGGGGCCTAAAGGTGACACTGGCGCTGCTGGTATTGCCGGGATGACTGGTGCGACTGGTCCTCAAGGCGCAACGGGAGCGCAGGGTTCCACTGGAGCACAGGGCGCTAAAGGCGACACGGGAGCGCAAGGCGCTCAGGGTATCCAAGGCAACCAAGGCGCAACCGGCCCATCTGGCTCAACCCTAGTTGGCACAGCTACGCTAGCTGAGAGCGGTTTAATCACTCTAGCTCTTGGTGTTCGCCGCGTCACCACAGCGCTAGCCGGTACTGTCACCGC